>Ga0210406_10002893_pt1 | contig 19147 bp, 16 predicted proteins | sample IncBWC30MmetaG_FD_155454 | JGI IMG/M metagenome (GOLD analysis project Ga0210406, IMG submission 155454) | Forest soil microbial communities from Barre Woods Harvard Forest LTER site, Petersham, Massachusetts, United States - Inc-BW-C-30-M | ecosystem: Environmental > Terrestrial > Soil >... | reverse complement strand
GCTGTATCTATTTCATTGGCCCATATTGGTGCTCGCGCAGTACTATTTCTTGGATCCTCTTTCCGTAACGCTGCGTTGCGTCTTGCTGGCATCGACCTTTCTGCTCGGAGCCCTGTCATGGCGCTATGTTGAACAACCCTTCCGACTCCCTAGGGCGCTTCTGAACCGGCCGGGACTCTACGGCGTCGCAGCCGCGTCGGGAGTTGCATTGGCCGTGGCCACGTTCGTTCTGCATCGCGCTGCCGACCCACGGCACTACGGCGCCCGCGAGCGCGCTTTGTTTCCTTCCTACACCGCAGACCAGACCCGATGTAGAAACACATCCCCTGAGGACATGCACGCGCCGCCCTGCAAACTCGGCGACAAGAGTGCTGCCGTTAAAGCGATCCTCTGGGGCGATTCGCACGCACTGGCCCTCTTGCCGGCGGTCGATGCCGCTTATGCTGGACACCATGAGGCGGCCATATTCGCGCAAATTGGCGGATGCCCGCCGCTTCTGGGAGTACACGTCCGTGATTTCTCTCCCGCCGGGTCGGAGCTCTTTCGTTCCTGGATTGACGAACATGGCCTTGGCCGCAGTGAGCGTTGCAAACGGCATTCCGAAGCAGTGTTGAACTGGATCGCCGGCAATCACATCGAGACGGTGATACTGGCTGCTCACTGGATCGCCTACACCGAAGGCAAACATTCGCGCCGGCTGACAGATTCCCAAAATCCAGAGAACTATTCCATGCTCGACAACGCCGCAGTATTCGCGCGCGGCTTGGACGGCCTGCTTGCCGTGCTGGAACGCGCGCGCGTGCGGGTCTATCTTGTGGATGATGCGCCACAGAGTATCGTGAACGTCCCCTATGCGCTCGCCTCCGCGCAACGGCTGCACCTGGACAGGGATTTTCGGATCAGCCGGGTTGACTATGAGGCGCAACAACACAGCGCAGCGGCGATCCTTGCGCGCCTGCAAGAGCGATACAGGTTTCGAATCCTCAAACCTGAGGACTCACTGTGCGCCGGCGGCATGTGCTCCATAGCGCGCGTTGACGCTCCCTTGTATACCGATGGCGAACACCTCTCTGAGCTTGGAGCGATGATCGCCGAACCGGCACTCGGGGCAATTTGGGATGCGGGATACTGAAGCGCCGGGACAGCAAGCGAGTATGTCAACTCATGGTTTTCAAGCGCTCCGCCGAGATCGATGCAATGGGATCGCCCGCCAACAGTGCGGCAACCTTGCGAATCACTTCGTCCGCGGCAGCACTGTGCATGTCCTTTGAGCCACCGGCAATATGCGAGGTCAGAAATACATTGGGAAGCGTGCGCAGAGGATCGGAAGGAGAGGGTGGTTCCTGCGCATGCGCATCCAGGCATGCGAATATGTCGCCCCGTCTCATCCGCGCCAACAAGGCGCGAGGTTCAATCAGTGCGCCACGCGCCGTGTTGATGAGCACCGTACCGGGACGCAATTTGCCGAGTTCTGCCTCACCCAAAAAATGCCGCGTATGTTTGGTGAGGCCGCGGTGCAGCGAAACGACATCGGAGGCGAGGGCTTCGCCCAGAGGGACGGGCGTGGCTCCGGCCAGTCGGATATCCTCGTCTCGAGCATGCTCGGAATAAACGACCACGCGTGCGCCGACCTGCCGCAAATGGGATGCAAATACGCGAGCGTTCTCGCCCCATCCAAGCAGGCCGACAACGGCCCCTTGCAAATCGCGCGGAGCGGTCACAACGGCTCGAGAAATGCCGTTGGCGGGCGCAAGCGCTTTTCTCCACAGGCGCAGCATCGGCGGCTCGAGACCCATGACTTTGATCGCGGGACGCGCGCGTTGCCCCGCTCGCCGTAGCAACCCTCTAAATCCGGGCATCCCGGGATCGGTTCCCCAGCCGCCCGAGCGCATGACGGAATTTGAGGCAAAGGCGCGGCGTCTGCCCAATATCGCCAAGCCCAGGGCAAATTCCGCCACACTGTCGGCATAAGCCGCGCTGGCATTGACGACTGTGATGCCGCGTTCCAACAGCGCTTCGGGATCGTGCCGTGCGAGCGACAGCGCCATGATGCCCACAACGGCGAGCTGCGGCAGCTTGTCCAATACGTCCCGTGGCAAGGGTGGTGAACCGCGCCCCAAAATCGCCGCCACGACGTCAGCGCGCTCGCCGGACGACCGGCGGACATCGTCAATCGAAGCGAACCGATATTGCGAAAGTATGCGCGCAAGCCCGGGCTGCAATTCCGCGGACGGCACCAGCAGGATCGTTTTTTGCGGCAATTCCCGCGCCGCAACGTCGGCAACGGCAATTTGCGGGAGTTCCACGCGGCCGCTGAAGCCGGATTCGATCAATTCGGCCAGGAACATCGACGGCGCAATCGCCGCGATGCTATGGCGGGGTTCAATGCCGGAGCGGACGGCTTGCAGAAACGCCTCGTGTTCAGCCACGATGCCATCGCCGATCGCCGGAAAGGAAGTCTTGGTGATCGCATTGTTTTTCTCGACGACCAGACCGATGTCGTCGATCCTGTATGTCTCTCCGAATCCATGGAAGGCATATTCCTCGCGTCTGGAACCCGCATCGTTATTGCACAGGAACACACCTTGGGCGCCATCCCGCCACCGCATGACCGCGGTGAATGCGCTTTTGATTTCCGCACCGGGCTCTCCGGCCATCGCGGTCATGTCTTGCGGCAGACCCTGCATCATGAACAGCAGCGCATCGAGCGCGTGGATGCCGTTCGCGCCAAGAAAGGTTTTTGCCCCGAATGCCGGCGCATTGCGAAATTCCGCCTTGTGAAATATCGCCTCAGCGTAGCGCCAGCCGGCGCTGCCGGCCCGCTCACGCACCGCTTCCATGGACTTGAAAAATCGGCGGTTGAGCCCGGCCGCTGCAATCAGACCGCGGCTGCCCGCCGCGGCGGCCAATCTAAGCGCGTCCCCGTGCGAGGGAGCAATGGGTTTTTCGACAAACAAATGCTTGCCGCTTTGAAGCCCGATCATTCCGTACTCGTAGTGAAGTTGCGCACTTCCAAAAATGTAGACGGCGTCTATATCAGTGCGCTGCAAAGAGGCCAGTGCGTCGCCGCTGCTCTCGAGAAAACCAAACTTATGCCGGGCCGCAAGCGCGCGTTGCGGGTCGATATCGCAGACAACGGCCAGTATGACCTCGCCTTTGTCGCGCAGGCGCGCGAGCGCCGGTAGATGGGCGAAGTCGACCATCGGGCCCGCGCCGATGACGAGCACTCGGATTGGACGGGAAGCCGGCAGCGTGGATTGCATCCCTAAAACCCGAACATATGGTCAAATGAGAATCTACCGGCGCGATCATCCAGGCCGTGGAACCCGAACAAGCGGCAGGTCGCGTCTTTGATCAGCACATAGCCTCCTTCGCCGGCGCTACGCAGTGCGTCCCGCTCGAAATGTTGCGAGATGCAGAACGACGTGGATCCAGAACACGCAATTTGAATGGCTTTCGAAGCGAGCAACTTGCCCGCGCCGCTGTGCAATTCCAGTTCCGTGGCCGAATAGGGATGCCAAGGGGCCGAGGCCGGATAGATCAACACGCAGAAGCTTTCCAGCGTGCCGACGCCAAGTCTCAGAAACAGCTTTGTGGAAAGACCCGGAGGAGGGCCGCCGTAGGACTGCGGTTCATTTTTGTAAGTCATGATGGTATTGAAGATATGCGCGCCGAAGCTGCTTTCCGCGATGTGTCCGGTTGTTCGAAGTTCATAGCGAAAGACCGCGTGCATCCAGCCATCGGCATCGCCGCCGTCTCGAAAATCGTAGACCAGCTCGGCGTGCCCTCCATCCTCGAGGACGGCCACGCCGAGAACTGCATCAAGATCCAGCGGCCGGCAGCCGCCGCGAGGCGACAATCCCAAATAGTGGTCCGCGATCTTTACGCCATCCGGCGCAAATATATCGACGCGCAGGGGCATGTCCAATGTTCCCGATGACATCGGGGTTGGCAGGATTGTGGTGCGGTATGCCGTGCGCGGCAACACGGGGAACGGCAAAATGAATCCGCGCCCCATTTGGGATGACAGGGTCTTGATTCCAGGATCCGGCTGCAAGTCGTTGCGTGCCACGTTCATGTGCGCGATCCGGGTGCGGTCGCCGCGCGTTACCTCATAGCGCGGGCGCACAACATACCGGCGCGCCAGCAGCTCAAGCTGCGACGGCCAGCGCAGCTCGGGAAGAACTCGAGAAACATCCAATCCGACGGTCGCAAAGGCGGGAATCGCCTCGGGTATGGGCGCGGGTTCATCTGTGCCCATTTGTCGCAATGCCATTGCGCCGGCAGGAATTGGTTGGGCGTGGCTGTTTTGCAGCCACAGGATCACGCGCTCACGCGGCAGCGGCGCCGGCAGGCCCGCGTAGTTGTCGGCCGGCCACGCGTTGGAATCGTGCGTACATGACAGCGATTCGCCGCCATCCGTGGAATAAGTATCCAGTGCATACTTGATGATGTCATGACCCGCCGCGCCGACCGCGTGCAGGAACAGCTGGCCAATGAACGGCGGCAGGCCGAATCGGCGCCGGACCTCAGCGCTGTCCAGGATGATTCCGCCTGCGCCCGCGGGGGCGTCTTGTTCCCAGTCAGCCAGCACGCAACCCGACATGTCGTAGAGCCGCACGAGAAGTTTGACTTCCCGGGCGCCGTAGGCCGACCAGTAGTTCACGGTCGTCAGTCGCGTTCCGAAGTGGCCATCGTCGCGATAGAAGACAAAATTCGTCGCGAAATTTAGCGCATCGAGATAGCGGACCGTGTTGGTAAGCCAATTCGCCGGCAGTTTTACTTCATCCAAGGTCAGCACCGACGCGCCGCTGGGAACGAGCGGCGCGACTCTTGCTGTCAGCCGATGCGCGTCGAAGCCCGCGATCAGCACGGTGCGTACCGGCGCATGCGGCAATTCAGTGAGCGGTCGAGCAGGATATTTGCCGCGCAGATGACCCACCACTCCGGAATCGTGAACGTAAACGCCTTCCACATCAAAATGCGGGCACAGCGCCAGCAGAGTCGGCGCCATGCCGCCCGGATCGTAGATTGCGACCCGCCCTCTCTGATTCAGCAATGCGGCCAGGCGCGCGAGGCGTTCCGCCGCCACCGGGTGTGCCAGCGCCTTGTAAGCGACATTGCCGCCGCGCGAATTGTCAAAGGTCTCGATATCGAGCATGTGTAGAGTTTAGCGCATCGACGGGCGGATCCTTTCGTGCGAAGGACTGACGCCGCACGGTTGATCGATTATGATGTTGTGTGACATTGGGTTTCAGCGGAATCAACGGGCAATCCAACAGGCGGGCGATGAAGTTCCGGGCTCTGAATCTGTTCGCAGCCGTTGCGCGAAAAAGTTGCCATACACTGCGCCGTCGATTTCGGCGACCGCTGCCCGGCCAATTTCAGGCGTACAGCCACACCTTGCCGGATCGCTATCCCTGGCTGTTCAATTTTGCAAGAGCGAATATCGGGGATTCCGCCGGCGCCCGCATATTGTCGTTCGGATGCTCCCATGGTGAAGAAGTGTTCACCCTCCGAAAATACTTTCCCAGCGCCATGATCAAGGGAATCGATATCGAACCGGGGAACATTTCCCGTTGCGAGGCGCGGGCGCAATCAGGGGACGCGTCAGGCATTACATTCGCGGTGGCGGCAAATACGGAAACCGAGCCGGCCGAATTCTACGACGCCATATTCTGTCTCGCGGTGCTTTGTCTGGGAGATCTCACCGTGTCCGGCGCGCGGCGCAGCGATCCCCATCTGTACTTCAAAGACTTCGAGCGAATGGTGACGGATTTTTCGCGTTGCTTGAAACCCGGAGGCATCTTATTCCTGCACACGACGAATTTTCGCTTTGGCGATACGGCGGTCTCGCGAAATTTCGACATTGTGTTCGAGGCCAGCCTCGCGCAACTCGCGCCTGATGTGCTGTTCGACAACGACAACAGACTGCTGTCCGGCGCGCGATATCTGCCGGTGGGGTTCCGTAAGCGATATTCGGCGCTGCGACAATGAGCTCCTCCCTTGGCATTGTGACCTGAGTTGCCGGCGACGCCCTTTCATCAGCGCTTTTTGACGCTCGTTGCAGAGATCGAGCGCAGCCTGCCCGTCGCCCTGTGGAAAAGCGGGGATGTGGAGATTTGGCCGCTGGCCCGCATGGATTTGTACCTCGACATGTACTGGGCAAATGTGGGCGGTGAGCAGCCCAAGAGGCGTCCGTTGCCGCTGCGCATGCTGAGCGCCGCTGCGACACCCGTGACGAATGTTTGGAAGAGCAGACGGGATCTACGCCACTGGGTCGTGCGTCCGAAGTCCGCGGATGCGATTTTGCTGGGCGATGGCGTGTCGCTGGATCTGATCGATGGTGCCTGGCAGGACCGGTACGGTGAGCCGATCATCGCCGCGTTGGAGAGGCGGGGACTGTCCACATTTGTGATGCAAGGCGGCGGGCTTGCGCGCCTGCCTTGGCATCGCGGCACGTTTTCGGCCAATCTCGTCGCAATGCGCGGCGCGCTCGCGCGCTTTGCCCGCCCGCGACCGGCTGAATTGCCGGGTCATGAAGAGGTGCTGCAAATTCTTGCGCGCAATGGCGTGCGGGCTTTGTCGCTGAACAGGAAAGTGCTCGAGCGGCGCGCCGGCGTTGTTTCTGCGACGGCTTCATCATTCGAGCGGGTGCTGCGTACGGTAAATCCGACCCTGGCATTCGTGGTTACCTACTACGCCGGGCTCGGACCGGCGTTCCTGTTGGCGTGTCGTCGCCGCGGCATCTTATCCATCGACTTGCAGCATTGCCCGCAGGACGGGGCCCATAAGGCGTATGGCTGGGCGGCACTACCGGAAAATGGCTACGCGACGCTACCCGCGGTCTTTTGGAACTGGACCACGCGCGACGCAGCCGACATCCGACGCTGGACCAGTACGCTCTCGCGGCCCTGGCATCGCAGTCTGTATGGCGGGCATACGCAGTTTTCCTCCTTTCTCGGCGCTGGTCCGGCCAGCCAGGCGTGGGACTCGAGATTTGAAGCGGTGGCGAAGGGCGCCACCTTCGAGCGCGAGATTCTAGTCGCTTTGCAGCCGGTGGGCGGATTTCGCGCAGACTGGGATGCATTGGCCGCGCAGATCCAGGCCGCTCCGCCCGCGTGGCGCTGGTGGATTCGTCGCCATCCCGCGTCCGCCGCGTATCAAGATTCGGAATATATGCGTTTGGTTTCGCTGCGTGCCGCCAATGTGATGGTCGCAGAGTCTTCGAGCCTGCCGCTTCCGGTCTTGCTCCGGCACATGAGCGTCGTGGTGTCACGATTCTCGGGCGCAGCGGTGGAGGGAGCATTTCTCGGCGTGCCGGCTATTTTTCTGAGTGAGGAGGCTCGCGGGCAATTCTCCGATCTGATCGACCGTCGGCTCGCGAGCATCGTACAAATCACGCGGCTCATTGAAGCCATTGCCGGAATGCCTGCCGTGCCCGCGAGGCCAACGGCGCTGAGGTTTCCGGATCTCAACGCCACGCTGCTAGAATTGCAGGAATCCGCGGCGGACTACGCGCAGTTATGCCAGAGCGTGTAAAAATGGCGGCCTTACCCGATTTCTTCATTGTTGGCTCCGCCAAATGCGGAACGACCGCGCTGTTCAAATATCTCTGCCAACATCCCGCGGTGTTCATGCCGGCCATGAAGGAGCCAAAATACTTTTGTACCGACCTGAAAACGGTGGGCAGCATACGCACCTACGAAGACTATATGGCTCTTTTCGCAGCCGCGCCCGCGGGGTGCATGACCGGCGAAGCGTCCACTTGGTATGTCTACTCGAAAATCGCGATTGAACGGATCATGGCGCACAATCCGGATGCAAGGATCATCATGATGTTGCGCTACCCGGTTGATGCCGCGCACTCTCTGTACATGGCCGCCTGGGGCTACAAGCACGAAAACATCGCCAATTTCGAGGAAGCCTGGCGCGTTCAGGAACAGCGCCTGGCGGGCCGACACATGCCCCCCAACTGGCCGGACCCATTGACGCTTCAATATGGAGCGATGTACCGCTACGCGCCCCAAGTACGCCGCTTGATGGATCACGTCCCGGAAAAGCAGCGCCACTTCATCATCTATGAGGATTTTTTCGCGGATCCGCGGCGGCACTATGATGAAACGTTGAAATTTCTCCAGCTCGCACCTCACCCGACCGCGAGGTTTCCAGTCGTCAATCCGGCGATCGGGCCGCGATCGGTTTGGATTGATGGAGTGCTTCGGAAGCCGCCGCGCTGGCTGAAAGGTCTGTACTCGCCGATCCGGCCGCTCGTGCATGCGACCGGCCTGAAGTTGCACGAAATCCTGTGGAAGCTCAACTCCGTGCCTACGCAGAAGACGGCGATGCGCCCGGAATTCCGCGATGAGCTCCGTCAATATTATGCCGACGACATGGCGGAACTCGAATCGTTGCTCGCCCGCAAGTTGTGGCGGGGCATGTCTTAGGATCGCTTTTAGAGATTGACGAGGCGGCGAAAAGTTTCCGAATGCTCGAGAAGCTCGCCGTAAGTGCCTTGTCCGATGATTTTTCCGTTCTCCAGTTCGAAAATTAAATCGCAAGCTCGAACGCTGTTCAATCGGTGAGCGATCAGAATGATGGTGTACCGGCCGCGCAAGCCGATGAGAGTCCTCATCAATTCCTGCTCCGTCAGCCCGTCCAAAGAGTTGGTCGCCTCGTCCAGAATGAGAACCGATGCTTCGGTGTACAGCGCGCGTGCGATGCCGATCCGCTGACGCTGACCGCCGCTCAATCGCATTCCTCGCTCGCCCAACAGGTGATCGTATCCGGCCGGCAGCGTACTCACGAGTTCGTCGAGTTGCGCATGCTTTGCGGCCGCAATGAGCCTGTCGCGGTCGATTGATTCGTCGGCAACGCCCAGCGCGATGTTTTGCGCAATGCTCGCGTCCATCAAAAACACCGCCTGAGGCACATAGGCGATCCGGGACTGCCAGCTTTCACGGTTCGTATCGTCGATGGCGATTCCGTCCACCTCCAATCGCCCGCCGGCCGGCGTCAATAATCCCGCGACGATGTCTATCAGCGTTGTCTTGCCCGAGCCATTCGCGCCGACGAAACCGACCGCAGCGCGGGCTGGAATCCGCAGCGAGAGTTCGATTGCCGCTGCGGGCCGATCCGGTTGATAGCCGAAGGAAACACGGTCGAGGCGTATCTCCTGCCGGGGACGTTGGCGCCAGGACTCATCCGACGGATTGTCGGGCCGCGTCGTGTTGCGCGCGATGCGCAAGTCGGGCGCGATGCTCGCGAAGCCGGCTTGGTTCGAGCGGATTCCGACGACTGCCGAGAATGCCTGTTGCAGGGCCGGCAGAAGGCGATAGGCCGCGAAGCCGAGAAAGGTCAATTGTCCGAGCCATGGGCCCACGCCATCGTCGCGTCTGCCGGCCAGCAGGGTGACGAGGACCAATCCCACGACCGCGACACACTCCATGATTTGTTTTGGGCTCTGGCCGACCATCTGAGTGTGCGTCGCTGCGCGCGCGAAGGCGTCACTCGATTGCTCGAACTTGTTTCGAAAGAAATTCTGGCTGCGGAGGACAAGAATCTCCTTGATCGCGCCGAGACTCTCGTTGACGATCTTGGTCTGCTCGGCCGAAAAGCGCGCTTGCACCTGACCGGCATGCAACAACCGGTTGCGCAGCAACAAATAGATGAAGATGTAGCCGCATGCCAACGCCAGCACTATCGCTGCGCCCATCGTTGACTTCAAGATCACCACCGAGAGAATGATTAACATCGCCGTGATTGCGTTGGTGACGAAATTGAAGCCGTTTTGCAGGATGCTGTTGGTGACGTGCGAGGTCTTGAAGATGATGTTATTGAACAGAACCGCGCTGTGAGTCCTGGCGTGAAACAAATAGGGGCGGCACAGGTATTCCCGGAACAGTGTTGATTTCAGCTCTGTGCTGATTCTCCATGAGAGCCGGATCATGACGAACGAGCCCACGGCGTTGATCAGGTTGGCGATGAGCACGATCGCCATGAACGCAAGCCCCAATCCGAATTCGAAGCTGCGCCTGTTCGAGAATTCGAGGTTCGCGTAAAGCCAGTGAAGGGCCGGGGTGCGATTTATCAGCTCCGGGTCGCCCAAAACCGAAAAAAAAGGCGAAATCGATGCGATGCCGGCAACCGTCGAGAACGCCATGACGATCGAAAGAACCTGCGCCCAGACTGTCCAACGTCGTTGGCGCGGCGTGAGCACGCCCCAGACTTCGGCGAGCAGAGTCATGGAATCAAAATCATCCCAGGCTCATGACGCGCGGATCCCAATGACGGATGATCTTTCGTGAAACACGCAATTCCCAGGGGTGATCGTACCGCCGAAAACGGTAGCGCCACGAGGCCAGCGCGCGCAGAGCCGTTTTCCCCAAGGTGGAGGCGCGGACATCCATGATGGTCGGGTACCGGCAGCCCAGAACGGTGGTGAAATCGACGATTCGCCGGCGCAACCGCTCGTTGAGCCACGGCGCGCCCTGATGACACCAGTAGTCCACCCACTGCGCTTCCGCCCATTCGTCGGCGGTCTTCGGAAATACGACAGGTCTACCGTCGCGATCGAAAAGCGCGCTCTGCGCACGGATCGCAGCGGCGTTCCTCTCGTCGTGCCGCTGCGGCAGGGGCGTGTAGATGTATATCATCACTTCCGTTGCAGGGTGCAGACGCTTGATCAGCCGGATGAATTCAAATGTTTTCTCGGTCTCACCCTCCGGATCCTGCGGCGGCGCCACCATGAAGGAGAGTTCGGGAATCACGCCGTAGCGGCGGCACATTTCCACCGCCTCCAGGGTTTGATCCCGGCTGGTGCCTTTGCGGATATCGTGCAGCAGCCAGTCGCTCGGAGATTCGGCGCCGATATAGGCCATGCGCAGCCGGCTCTTTTTCACAAGCGCCCAGGATCGCTCCGACAAGTTCACCAGAGCATCGGAGCGCGCGAAACACCACCAGGGCATTTGATGTTTCGCGAGCACTTCCAACAACGGCACCATGTCGACTTCACGATCGAAGAAGTTGTGGTCATAGAATTGGATCGCGTCCGCGCCGAACCGCTCCTTCATGAATCGAAGATCCTGATCCAGGCGCGCGGCCGGCGGCAGGGCCATCTTTCCCTGAAACATCTTTGCCACCCCGCAAAATGTGCAGCGAAAGCGGCAACCCAGTGCAGCCTGATAACCGATCGTGCGCCGCCCCAGATAGGTTTTGGTGAGATATTGCCGCGGATTGTCCAATTTTTCGTAGGGCAGCATCCGGTTGAGGCTCGCAGCCGAGAATCTGCGATCCTTGTTGTGCATATTTGCGCCCTCGCGCCGCCAAGACAGCCCCGCAATCGATTCCAACGCGTGGTTGCCGCGCTCCGCGAGTGCCTGCAGAAGCTCGACGAGTGTTTCCTCACCCTGTGCCCTTACGACATAGTCGACGTACGCCGCATTCAGCGCCGCATCGGGACAGACCGTGGGGAAGGCGCCGCCCCAGACTATGGGTATGGCGGGCGCCTTTGCGCGGATTGCCTTCGACAAGGCGATGGCCGAGCGTAGCTGCGGTCCTCCCATGACGGTGACGCCAACGGCGGCGACCGCGCCGTCGTCGATCGCGCGCAGCGCAGTGGACACATAGTTGGCATCCACATTCCCGTCGATGATTGCCGATTCGTACTTGCCCTCCAGCGCCGCCGATAAGCTCATGACCGCCAGCGGAAACCGTGCGTGGCGGTGCGAGATGATCGTGGGGTTGACCAGCAGAACACGTTTCGAAGCCATCATTACCTCATACCTGGAGCTGCGATTCGAAGGGTGCGATCCGAAAAACGATCAAGCGTTCATTGACGAAGCGGCGTTCGGCCAGAACGGAAATCCCCAAGCCCTGATTGGAGAATTCTTCGAGAAAATGACGGGCATCGCCGAACGTGGATAGCACCACCAGCGCGGAACCTCCCGGCTTGAGGTGGGCGCCCAAACCCGCGGCAAAGCGCTCCCCTACGTCGGCCGATCGCCAAGCCCTGTCGCGGTCGTTTTGCGGCGTGCCCCGGAGGAAAGGCGGGTTGAATAGAATGAAATCGAACCGTTCGCCGCGCACGGGAGCGAATAAATCGCCATGACGCACGTCGATTTTGCCCTCCACGCCGTTTAACAGGGCATTGATTCGGGCGCATCGAACCGCCGCGGGGTTGATGTCCACCGCCACGACGCGAGCCGCGAGCTTGGCGGCGAACACCGCGCAGACCCCGGATCCCGTGCCCATGTCCAGGACCTCGTGATGGCGGCCGACCAGATTGGTGTCGAGCAGCGCGGCGAGAAATTCGCCGGTGCGCGGCACTTTCGGATTGAACACGCTGGGCGTGACCAGAAACGACATACCGTTGATGCGCTCGACGCGGAAATCATCGTAGCGATGCTTCCCGGCGAGTCGGTAGCCAAAAGTCATTGCTTTGCCGATGAGCCGCGCAATCAGCGGCATTCGGACATTGAGCGAGTCTTGAAGCGCCGGCACGTTCATGTCAGCGCCTGAAAGGACGCCGATGCGCCAAGACTATCCGGATCACGCCACATGGAGCAGACACATGTCCTGCATTCCGAGCGCTCGCCGGCCCGAATAGTCGCGCGCAGCCTTGCCATAGGCGCACTGTTTAGCGCAAGAGACAGGTCCGCTTCGGTATCAGGCGGCCCGGCTATAAAAAAACAAGGCTGCACGCGCCCCGTCGCGCTGACGACCGCGGAAAACTCCGGTGCGTTGCAACGAACCAAAGGGTAAGCCGCTTTGCCATGAATGGCGGCGAAATACTGCAGCAGCGTACGCCGCAGCTTGGCCGGACTCTCGGCGATAAAGCCCGAGCGAAAATCGGCGGCGCAGTCGCGTTCCATGGCGCACAGCAATTCGTCCAGCACCGGCAGCTCATCGACGCCCAGGGCCAAATCACTCGCGAAGCCATCGGTGCGGCCAAAGGCATGGGGATTGGCAACGTCCACCGCCAGAAAGGAGAGCTGGCGAGCGCCCAGTTCCCGCGCCAGGGAGACGAAAGCCGGCAGCTGCCGGAAGTTCGCGCGTTGCACGGTGACGCGGACCCCCGGCGCGACCCCATGGTCGGCCGCCGCGCGAATGCCATCGCAAACCTTGTCGAAGGCGTCCAATCCGCGAATCGCTTGGTAGGTTTGCCGATCGGTGCCATCCAGCGACACCGTGATGGCGTCGAACAGCTGGGCACGAGGCGCGTGCTTGGCCAGGGCCAGGCCGGATGTCAGCAGCCACACCTTGAGGCCGGCGTCGCGGAGCGCATGGGTGATGGATGGCCACTCGGGATTCAGCAGCGGTTCCCCGCCTGACAAAAGGACCACCTCGGTTCCCAGCCGTCGCAGACTCGGCAACAGGCGCCGCACGGCGTCAAGATTCATGTCCGCACGTCCGTGGCGCCAGTAGTCGCAGGTCACGCAGCGTGAGTTGCAACGCTCCGTCAAATAGAGCGTGACCAAGGGCAGGCGTTCGAGCCGCGAACTCGAGGCAGGATCGATCGCCAAAATTTGTGCGGACAATACCCCTCCAGTCCAAACGCTTCAGCCAAAAGTTCTATCGTGAGTACCCTGTACAAGACCACCGGTTGGCCTTCCTGCGATGATTTTGTGGAACGGCGCACGCTGGAGGGTGGGTATCGAATGATCAAAAGTGCCTGAATAGGTAGCTTCAACTCTTTGATTTAGTTAAGCTCACGCGCACATGAACATCGCCACAGACGGTCTTTCGGTCGACAAGGTCCACGTCTGGCGGGGCGACCGTCATGTGCTTCAAGGCGTCAGTACGCACGTTCGCCCCGGCGAGCTTCTGCACGTTTCCGGCCCGAATGGTACGGGCAAGACAACGTTGCTGCGGGTGATCAGCGGCTTACTGCGCCCGGAGCAGGGCAGCGTTACCTGGCGCGGGCAGTCAATCGTTTCGCATCGGACCGACTATCAGGAGGCCTTGGCCTACGCCGCCCACGAGCCGGCGCTGAAGGGCGATCTGACCGCGCTGGAAAACTTGCGCTTTTCGGTCGGGCTCAAGCGGCGGTCGAGCGCGGTTGAGCTGCGCGGCGCCCTGGAACGGACCGGCGTGTCCGCCTGCGCGGACTTGCCGGCGCGGGTTCTCTCCGCGGGCCAGCGGCGCCGGGTATCGCTCGCGCGGGTTGTCGCGATGCAGGCCTCGGTGTGGTTGTTGGATGAGCCCTACGCCAATCTGGATGCGTCGGGCTCGGAATTGGTGTCCGGGCTGCTGCAGGCGCATGTGGCGGCCGGGGGGCTCGCGCTGGTGGTCGCGCACCGGGAATTGACCCTTGCCTGCAACGTGCGTCGCTTGGAGCTCAATTCGTGACGGTCGGCGCCTGGGAGGCATTTTGGCTCATCGTGCACCGTGAGATGCGTCTCAGTTTCCGGCGCCCGGAGCAACTATTGCAGCCTTTGGTGTTCTTTCTCATCGTCACGACCCTGTTCCCGCTGGGATTGAGCCTGCAACTGTCGCTGCTGCGGGACATCGCGCCCGGTGTGCTTTGGGTGGCGGCACTGCTATCGTCGCTGCTGTCGCTGGACTCGCTGTTCAAAAGCGACGCGGATGACGGCACTTTGGAGCAACTTGCCTTGAGCGGGCATGGTCTTACCGTCATCGTGGCGGCAAAAACCCTGGCGCATTGGTTGCTGACGGGCCTTGCCTTGGTGTTGGTTTCACCCATTGTGGGAACTGCGCTTGGCATTCCCACCGAGGCATTTGCGACAATGCTGCTGAGTCTGGCGATGGGAACGCTCACCTTGAGCTGGCTGGGAGCCATTGGCGCGGGCCTGACGATCGGTCTGCGGCGCGGCAATGTGCTGCTGTCGTTGATCGTGTTGCCCCTGGCGACACCACTGCTGATTTTCGGCGCGGCAGCCACCGAGCGGGCAATTTCCGGGGCGAGCGTGGTCGGGGCCTTGTATTTTTTGGCGGCGCTATGCGTGTTCACGTGCACCTTGGCGCCGTTTGCGGCAGCCGCGGCGCTGCGCATCACGTTGGAATGACGGTAGAGAAATCATGTGGACCTGGTTTTATAAGCTTGCCTCGCCGCCGTATGTTTTTGGCGCTGCGGCGGCGCTGGCGCCTTGGCTGTTCGGCGCGGCGGCATTGGCCATTGCCTATGGTCTCATCGCCGGACTCGGCATTGCGCCTCCCGACTATCAGCAAGGCGAGGCATTTCGCATGATCTATGTGCACGTGCCGAGCGCGATCCTGTCCGTGACGGTCTACACCGTCATGGCGGTGGCCAGCGCCGTTGCGCTCATCTGGCGCATCAAAGTGGGTCATGCCGTGGCCGCGGCATCCGCACCCATCGGCGCGTCGTTCACCCTGATGACGCTGGTCACGGGATCCTTGTGGGGCCGCCCGATGTGGGGCACTTACTGGGCATGGGATCCGCGCCTGACGTCCGAACTCATTCTGCTGTTTCTCTACGTGGGCGTGATGTCGTTGCGTTCGGCATTCGAGGATCCCGCGCGCGGCGATCGCGCGGCGGCGCTGCTTGCCGTCGTCGGCGTGGTGAACGTACCCATCGTGCACTTCTCCGTCGTCTGGTGGAACTCGCTGCACCAAGGCGCCACCATTGTTACACTAGAGGGCCCAAAAATGCCGGGCAGCATGCTCTGGCCCCTGCTGTCCATGTGGTTGGGTTTCATGTTGTTTTACGGCGCAGTGCTGTGCATTCGGGTGCAAGGCGAAGTGCTCAATCGTGAGCGTCAGTCGGCCTGGGTGCGGGAGGCAATCAAATCATGAGCGATTTTTGGTCGATGGGCGGTTACGCCCGCTATGTGTGGCCTTGCTTCGGGTTCGCCGGCATCGTGTTGCTTTGGAATATCTGGTCGGCCCGGCGCCACCTCGACGCCGCCAAGATCCGGGCCGCACGGGCTCTGGCCATGGCGGCGAGTGAAGCGCCATGACGCCGCGCCGTAAACGCTTGTACCTGGTGCTCGGCATCCTGGGCGGGGTCGCCGCATCGGTGTCGCTGGCCGTGATGGCATCGCGCGAGAACATCATGTTTTATTTCGATCCCACGCAGGTCGTCGAAGGCAAGGCGCCGCTCGCCAAGCGCTTTCGGATCGGGGGCATGGTGGTGAAGGGCAGCGTCGACCGCAAGCCGGGGGATTTGCAGGTGCGCTTCGTGCTCACCGACTTCGCCCACCAGGTTCCCGTTGAATACACCGGCGTGTTGCCGGATTTGTTTCGCGAGGGCCAGGGCATCATCGCGCACGGCACCATGAATCCGAACGGCGCTTTCGTTGCGGACGAAGTGCTGGCGAAGCACGACGAAAAGTACATGCCTCCGGAGGTCGCCGCCTCGCTGAAGAACAAGCAAGCGGCCGCTGCTGCCCCCGGCGGCCCCGGCGGCTAGGCGCTGCGGAGACCCTTTGCGGAGACACTTATGGCACCCGAACTCGGAATATTTGCCCTCATTCTCGCCTTCCTGCTGAGCCTGTCGCAGGCCTTCTTCGGCCTCACGGGTGCGTGGAAGGCCAAGCCCGTGTGGATGGCGGTGGCGCGGCCCGCCGTGACGGGGCAGTTCGTATTCGTCGCCATGGCTTTTGCCTGCCTGGTGTATTGCTTCGTGAACGATGATTTTTCGGTGCTGTACGTGGCGCGCAATTCCAATTCGCACCTGCCGCTGTTCTTCCGGGTCGCGGCGTTGTGGGGCGCGCACGAAGGTTCCTTGCTGCTGTGGATTCTGATCCTGTCGATCTGGAGTGTCGCGGTGGCCGCTTTCAGCCGCGGGCTGCCCCTGAGCTTCTCCAGCCGCGTGCTGGGCGTCATGGGTCTCATCAGTTCAGGCTTCATGCTGTTTACCTTGTGGACCTCGAATCCCTTCCTGCGCTTGATTCCCGCGGCGCAGGACGGCGCGGACTTGAATCCCGTTCTGCAGGACTTCGCGCTGTCGATTCATCCACCGATGCTCTACACGGGCTACGTCGGATTTTCGGTGGCCTTCGCCTTTGCCTGCGCGGCCATGCTGGAAGGCAGGCTCGATCAGACTTGGGCCAAATGGACCCGGCCGTGGACCATCTTCGCGTGGCTGTTTCAAACCATCGGCATTGCTCTGGGGAGTTGGTGGGCCTATTACGAATTAGGTTGGGGCGGCTGGTGGTTTTGGGATCCGGTCGAGAACGCCTCCTTCATGCCCTGGCTGGTCGGCACTGCGCTGATCCACTCCTTGAGCGTGACGGAGAAGCGCGGCATCTTCAAAAGCTGGACGCTGCTGCTCGCCATTTTTGCGTTTTCCTTGAGCTTGGTCGGCACTTTCTTGGTGCGCTCGGGCGTGCTGGTATCGGTGCATTCCTTCGCGACGGATCCGACGCGGGGTCTTTACATACTCGCATTCCTGGTGCTGACCATCGGCGGCTCCTTGACGCTGTACGCCTGGCGGGCGCCGAAGCTGTTCGCGCCCGGGGGCTTCGAACTGTACTCGCGCGAGTTTTTCCTCTTGGTGAACAATGTGATTCTGGTGAGCGTCGCCGCCCTGGTGCTGTGGGGCACCTTGTCGCCGCTGCTTTACGAAGTATTGGGTATCGGCAAGATATCCGTCGGACCGCCGGTGTTTGCGTTGATGTTTCTGGTGCCGGTGCTGCCCCTGATGGTGTTTTTGGCGATCGGCATGCACTCTGCATGGCGCCGCGGCAAGCTCACGGTCACCGCCAAACCGATTTGGTGGCTGGCCGGCGCCGCGGTGTTGTTATCCGTCGCGATTCAAGGATTGGTGTTCAAAGAGTTCCACCCGGTGGGCCTCATCGGCTTCAGCTTCGGTTTCTGGATCATGTTCTCCGCGGTGCTCGAACCCTTGCGGCGGCTGCGCCAGAAACAAACGCTCACCGCGGCGCTGCTGGGAATGTCGATTGCCCACTTCGGCGTGGGCGTGTTCGCGATCGGCGCGGCCGGTGTCGAGAGCTACAAGATCGAAAAAGACGTTGCGATGAAGCCGGGCGGCAGCTTCTCGATCGCCGGTTACGATTTCAAATTCGTGGATGCCCGCAGTGTGCGCGGGCCCAACTACGATGCCGTGCAGGGCACGATCGAAGTGACGCGCGGCGGCAAACCGGTGACCGTCCTGCTGCCGCAGAAGCGCCATTTCTGGGTGCAGCAGACCTTCAACAGCAAGGCCGCCATTTCCGTGAGCTGGGCGCGCGACCTGTTCGTCGCCATGGGCGACCCCTTGGGCGCCAATGCCTGGAGCATGCGCATTCAATACAAACCTCTGGTGCGATACATCTGGCTGGGCGCGATCGTCATGGCGCTCGGCGGATTGATCGCGGCAACCGACCGCCGTTATCGAGTCAAGGTTCCGGTTGCCGCGCCGGGGATGGCCTCTCCGCCGAACCCGCGCGCGGAATTGGGTTCCGCCTGATGTGGAAGTTCCTGCTGCCGTTTGCGGCGTTCGTCGCGCTGGTTGTGTTGTTCGCGTTTGGCCTCAATCCCAGCCGCGACATCCACGCGCTGCCCTCGCCGCTGATCGGCAAGCCTGCGCCGGAGTTCGCGCTGAGCAATGTGATCGATCCGTCGACCATCGTCAGCAATGCCGCGCTCAAAGGGCAGGTATACGTCGTGAATGTGTGGGGTACCTGGTGCGCCGAGTGCCGCGTGGAGCACGAGGAGTTGCTCGCGATCTCGCGGGAGCACGTGGTGCCGATCATTGGAATCGACTGGTCGGTCGACCATGGTCCCGGTGAACGCGAAAAGGCGAAACAATGGCTGGAAAGGCTCGGTAATCCCTACAGCCAGGTTGCCTTTGACCAGGAGGGCCGCACGGCCATCGACTTCGGAGTTTACGCCGCGCCGGAAACCTTCCTGGTCGACCGTCAAGGCAATGTGATTTTCAAGCACATCTCGGGCATGACTCAGGAAGTATGGGAAAAGCAATTCCTGCCGCGCATCGCCGCCGCTCGGAAGGGCGCATGAGACGCGAATCTCATGCCCGATGGCCGGCACTGGCGCTGGCAGTGGCCGTAGCCGCGGCAGTGGTACTCGCAGTGGCACTGGCGGGTTTGGGCGAGGCGTTCGCCGAACCTCCGGATGCCGGCTTGGACACGCAAGGTCAGTTGCAAAATCCGGCGCTGCAGGCGCGTTTCGAGCACATCGCCAAGGAGCTTCGCTGTCTGCAGTG
>Ga0210406_10002891_pt1 | contig 19157 bp, 16 predicted proteins | sample IncBWC30MmetaG_FD_155454 | JGI IMG/M metagenome (GOLD analysis project Ga0210406, IMG submission 155454) | Forest soil microbial communities from Barre Woods Harvard Forest LTER site, Petersham, Massachusetts, United States - Inc-BW-C-30-M | ecosystem: Environmental > Terrestrial > Soil >... | reverse complement strand
CACGTCACCGACCGGACAGGGTAGCGGGGTTTAACGCTGGGGCACTGGAATTGCTGATTTTAGATTTAAGATTGCAGACCAAAAAAGGCACCTGCAATCTTCAATCTGCAATCTAAAAACCGCAATCGTCTTTCTCTATTCTCTATTCCTTCATCATGTTGTCGATCGTCAGATAGAGTTGGCTGTTGTCTTTGACTTCCACGTACGGTTTGTTGGGATTGCGGCTGCTTACGATGTAGACCGTGGGTGTATGGTCGAGCTTGATGGCCTTGCCCAAATCCCGGTCGGCATTTACCTGCGCGGCGAGTTTTCCTTGCGGATCAAGCACGAAGGGTAAGTCGACTTTATGCACGGTCGCGAATTTTTCAGCGTAGGCGCGTAAGTTCTGAGGGTCGACTTCGAGCTGGTTTTCGAAAATATAGTCGCGGAATTCGTTGCCCAAGGCCTTGGAATGGGTGTCAAAATAGCGTGCCATCACCGCTGCCTGATAGGACCAATTGTGCATGGGCAGTGGAAAATCATGTCGCACGACCGGAATTTTGTAGGTCTTTGAGGCCTGTTCGACCAGGGGTGCCGTGCGCCGGCACATGGGACACTGCAAATCTTCGAAGACCACAATGGCGACCTGCGATCCCTTAGGCGGCCGCAGGACCGAATCTACCGTATCTTGCGCCGAGACCCGAACGGCGGCGGCCACCGCGATCACAGCTACCAGGGATAGAACGACGAAGAAATTCCAGAATATGTTTTTCATTTGTCTTCAGAATGTCCGTACAGGACAGAGTCCACTCCTTAATTAGAAGCAGAAAAGCTGATCCGCGTAACCTGCGTACCATCAACTTTAGTATTCGGACGTTCTACCTCTATGGTAACCGAGGTGGGTTCGCTATGTCTCGATCCGCATTCATTCGCTCGGTCTATAAATCGTAAACCTTTGTGCAACGGAAGTCGTGCCGCGACGCGCTATAGTAGAAAGTTCCCTTCTCGACTCAAACTCTATCGTGAGAGTGTTGGGCTCATCCCGCGCAGTCTGGGTTGCTGCCATATTGATGGCGGCCATTCTCTCGTTTCCAGCGTGTGGCCGAGGGCGTCACCGGGTGCTTGAAGTCGCTTACGTGTCGGCGCCGCAAGCGGCGTTGCGCGACCAGGTGGCCGCCATCTTTAACCGCGTCGGCAACGTGAAAAACGGCGAGCGCGTGGAAGTTCTGGAGCGCGAGAAACGGTTCGTTCGCGTGCGCACCAGCACCGGAATCGAAGGCTGGATCGAGCAACGATATTTAGTCGATCAAAAAACCTTCGATGCCTTGCAGAAACTCACGCACGATAATCAAAGCGATCCGGTGCAGGCTCCGGGAGTACTACGCAACGAGACCAATTTGCACGTCACTCCGGGGCGTGATAGCGAACATCTTTACCAGCTTGCGTCGGGAGCAAAGGTCGCGATCCTCAAGCGGGCTACCGCTGAAAAGCAGGCTGGCAGCGCAACTCCACCGAAGTTGGCTTCTAAGCTTGGATCAAAAGTTCCGGCGGGAGCCCCACTCGAAGATTGGTGGCTGGTGCGGGACGATCAAGGCCGGGTGGGGTGGGTGCTGGCGCGCATGGTGGATGTAGACGTACCCCTTGATATTGCGCAGTACGCGGAAGGCCAACGGTTTGTCGCCTTCTTCTTATTGAACGAGGTACAAGATAACGACAAAGGCGTGCAGAAAGAGATCCCGCAATATCTTTGTGTATTGACCGACCCCCATGACGGCCTGCCTTACGACTTCGATCAGGTCCGCGTTTTTACCTGGAACGCGCGGAAGCATCGTTACGAGACCGCATACCGTGAACACGGCCTGGTCGGGACTCTTCCGGTAACGATTGCGAAAGAGAATTTCGACAAAGAGGGAATCCTGCCGGTGTTCGTCCTCCGCGTAAGAGACGATACAGGGAATGTTAGCGAGCGAAAGTACAAACTGAATACGCCGATCGTCAGAAGGGTACTTGCGCCCGGGGAAGTGCTCTCCAAGCCGACCAGAAAGCGCCCGCGATAAAGTAGCGCCGCCCCTAGATCTTCCAATTATCATATTATTCGAAGTCGTCTCATACGGGTTTCGGTATCTGTACCTCACGTGTCATAACTAAGTTGTTGAAAACAGATTGTTTTAGGATAGTTGTGTTTGGATGGTGACGTGCACCGATGAGTCGTTCAACGAAGCTGAAAACCAGCCCTCAGCAGGGGCAGCTGGTGTTTGGTCGACGTTCGAAGAAGCGGGTTTCACAACTATTCAAGAAGCTTTCAAAAGGTTCGAAATCCTTCGGGTCGCGCGATTGATTCCCCCGGGAAAACCGGCCAAAGCGCTGGATCCGATTCTAAGTACGAAAATTTCAAGGAGGCAGTAAATGCGCTTGGAACGTTTTCCTATCGTTCTAGTTTTGCTGTGTGCGTTATCCCTGGCGACAGTCCCCATGTTTGGTCAATCCCTGACCACGGGCAACATCACAGGCACAGTTGTCGATCCGAGCCACGCTGTTATCCCCGGCGCGCCGGTAGAGTTGAAAGGTACGGACACGGGTTCGAGCGCTTCGACGACGACAAATTCCAATGGAGGATTCAGCTTTGGCTTGTTGAAGCCGGGGCATTATGAAGTTTTGGTGAAGCAGGCCGGTTTTGCGGAAGTGACGCAAAGGGTACAGGTGGAAGTCGGTCAGACTTCCACCGTCGAGGTCGACCTCTCGGTCGCGAAGGGCACCGAAACCGTGGAAGTTTCCGGGTCGGCGCCGCTTATTAACACTGAGCCAAGCAACAACACTGCATATACTCAAGAAGAAGTGGCGCAGCTCCCGAGCGCCGGTGGCGACATCACCAACATCGCCGATACCGCGCCTGGCGTCGTTGTCAACGGAACCGGCGGTTACGGAAACTTCACCGCCAACGGCATGCCGGCCACGTCGAACCTGTTCACCGTCAACGGTGAAAACGACATGGACCCGTACTTCAACATCAACAACTCGGGTGCGTCGAACCTTACGCTGGGACAGAACGAAGTCGCCGAAGCCACGGTCATTACGAATCCCTATGGCGGCCAGTACGGACAGCTTGCCGGCGCGCAGGTCACGTATGTAACCAAGTCCGGCACCAACGCCTTCCACGGGAATGCGATGTACTGGTGGAACGGACGATTGATGAATGCCAACGACTGGATGAATATTCAGGGTGAACAAGCGGCTGGCACCAAAAACATACCGGCCTTCTCGAATGCCAATCAGTGGGCGACTTCGTTTGGAGGGCCCATTCTCAAGAATAAAACCTTCTTCTTCGTGGACTACGAAGGTATGCGCTTTTTGCTTCCCAACCAGGACTTGGTAACGGCTCCGACACCCGGATTTGCGAGCGCGGTTCTGGCCAACGTCCCTTCTGCTGAGTTGCCCGCATTCCAAACGTTCATGGGCCTTTACACGAAGGCGCCGGGCTACGGTAGCGCCCAGGTGAACCCCCTCTCCCCTACGGGTGATTCCTGTTCCTCCCTCGTTCTTGCGGTGCAGGTAGCCAACTTTACGCCCGGCGTTACTCCCTGCTCGCAGTCTTATACGGCTACTCCGACTGCGTTGGCGTGGGAATACATCTTCGGGGTACGTGTGGATCAGAAGTTGGGCAATAACGACAATATCTTTGGCCGTTACAAACTAGATCACGGATTGCAGCCAACGCACATAGACCCCTTCAATGCGGCCTTTGATGCCAACTCCCTACAGCCTGCATGGGATGCGCAGGCGTCGGAAACCCACGTGTTCGGGCCTACCAAGACGAATTCGTTCACCGCAACACTCAGCCACTACGTAGCTCAGTTCACGGCGCCAAATGCGGCCGGCTTGTTCAATTATCAAGAAGCATTCGCCGAGGACTCGGGCATCTACAACTTCACGAGTCCTAACAGCGGCGCCGCTTCCTTTCCACAGGGTCGTAACATTACCCAGTACCAGTTCATCGATGATTTTTCCTGGACGCGTGGAAACCATACCTTCAAGTTCGGCGAGAACTTCCGCCGCTACGACGTGAGCGACCACAACTTCTTTATTAACTCGCCAATCGTCTACTGGGGCTATTTGACCAACAATCTGCAGTCGTTTGTGGATGGCGTAGCATACCAGTACCGCAAGAACTTCAACCAGTCCACCGACGTGCCTGTGGCCCTGTGGGGCATAGGCGTTTATGGACAGGACGAGTGGAAAGCGACCAACCGCCTGAAATTGACGCTGGCATTGCGGGTGGAGCGCAACTCGAATCCGGTGTGCCAGACCAACTGTTTTGCGAACCTGACCGGAGCATTTGCAACCACCGCGTCCGCGCAGGCTGGTTACGCGGGCTCCAAAGATGTGCCTTACAGCTCCGACATCAAGTACGGACAGCACCAGGCGTATCCGGGGGTGGACTCGCTGGTATGGTCCCCGCGCCTCGGCTTCAGCTGGGATCCTCGGGGCAACGGAAAAACCGTACTCAGTGGCGGGTTCGGTCAGTTCTACGATAACCCGGCCGCCCAGCTGGTAGATAACCTGCTTGGAAACCCTCCGTCATCGGTTTCACTGAGAATCAGAAGCGCTGACAACTCCTCCGGCGTGTTGCCTTTCGACCCGAATGCGGCACCCCTTACCTGGCAGCAGTCAGCCAGCGCTTTCAAAATCACGGACAGTTTTAACCAGATTGGCACCGCGTTGCCCACGGGGGTGCATTTCAATGCTCCGTCAGTCGCCGCGATCGTTGGTACCATCCATGCTCCCGAGTGGCAGGAATGGAACTTTTCGGTGCAGCAGGAGTTGAACCGCAGCACGGTGCTTCTCGTTAATTACGTCGGAAACCACGGGTCCCGTATTATGTACTCCAACGCATGGCCCAATGCCTACGATGGGACGGGTGGTTTCTACAGCGGAACGGTTCAGCCGAAATCAGCGACCGCCGCTAACTATGGAACGGTGACTCAATATCAGTCTGGAGCAGTCTCCAACTACAATGGCCTGACCTTCAGTCTGAGAAAGCAGTTCACCAAATGGGTGTCGGCACACGTGAATTACACCTGGTCGCATAACATCGACGAAACTTCCAACGGCGGCCTTGCCCAGTATGGCTTCGAGGGCAACAACACCATTCTTGGCCAGATTTATCCAAACAATCTGCGCACGGATAATTATGGCAACTCCGATTACGACATTCGTCACCTGGTGAACGGTGACTTCGTGTTCAATCCGGAGTTCCATCACACCGGCGCATTGAAGTGGTTGATCAACGGATGGCAGTTCTCGGGCAAGGCATTCTGGCGCACGGGACTGCCTTACACGCTGTCGGACGGCAACCTTACGGGAACCGTTGTCGATGGCGGCGATACCATCCCAGCCACGGTTATCGGAAACGCGCAACCTGGTGGCTGCGGCGAGTCGAATGCCAGCTTCGACGGATTGGGCAAACCGGGTTGCCTGAGCCCCGGCGGAGTCTTGGATGTTAACGCCGCCAGCGTCAGTGCGATAAGCTTCTCGGCACAGCGCCGCAACCAATATCGCGGGCCGCACTACTTTGACATGGACCTGAACCTGTTCAAGAACTTCAAGGTCGGAGAGCGGTTCAACTTCGCGATTGGCGCGCAGGCGTTCAACGCGTTTAACCACCCGAACTTCGGTCTGCCCAATGCGAATTACTTGAGCAGTTGTCCCCCGGCACCAGCAGCATGTACCACGCCTACTCCTGATCCGACCTATGGAACGATCACGAGCATGCAGGGTACGCCAACCAGTCCGTATGGCAACTTCCTGGGCTTTGACTCTTCTCCGCGCGTCATGCAACTTAGCGCGAAGATCGTGTTCTAGCCAGGGACAAAAACTCTGAGGCCGGCCGCGAGGCCGGCCTTATGCTTTACCGTTACGCCTGCGGTATTCCGAGTCACAAGCAAAATCTGGACTTGGCCATCTGATCTATAATTTGCGCATCTTAAGCATTTGAGGTGCAACATGAGGTTGTGTGCTGCGGTGTCCGTAAATGTTCTGTTCGCTGCTGCCTTGAGCTTTGGTCAGGCTGTATCAACGCCGTTGCAGGCTTCCCCTGCTGCCGTCGGACGCGGGGCCTTTCCCGTCAAGGTCACGAAGACGCTCGATTCCAGCAAGCTCAAAGAGGACGATTCGATCGAGGTTGAAACTGCCGGCAGTTTTAAGTTGCCCGATGGAACGCTCGTGCCGAAGGGTTCAAAGCTGATTGGCCACGTCACTGCGGCAAAAGCGCGTTCGAAGGGAGATGCAGATTCTGAACTCACTCTGGCCTTCGACAAGCTGAACATCCTGGGTGGAAAACAACTTCCGCTGAGAGGAATGGTGCGAGCGATCTTTCCACCCGCTGAAGAGCAGGCAGGCCCGAATATGTCAACCATGGGTACGTCGGCAGGGGGAAGCGCGGGTGGTGCGGCTCTGGGCGCTGCTAGCCAAGCCGGCGGCGTCGGCATAACCGATACACACAACGACACGCCAAAGTCACAGGCCGTGATGGATGTGAAGGCCACAGGAGTGCAAGGTATGCACGACCTGCAATTGGAAAATGGCGTTGTAACATCGAAAGGGAAGAGTGTGAAACTCAACGGTGGAGTCCGCATGGTTGTACAGGCCGACATCCTGGGATAGGCGCGAGCGGGTTCTAGGTCACGCAGGCTTAAGTGGCGCGGCGAAAGCCGCGCCATTTTTCGTGCGAATCAGATTGCGCTTGCGAACCTACTTCCCGAAAATCACCGTGCTGGAAAAGTGGGAACTTGCCGCCATGTAGAAAAGCAGCGGGACCGAGAGAAAGAAGTTTGTTCTCGACGCCAGGAAGGCCTGGCGTGCCAGGGTGGCCGCGTTAGCGGGAGGAGTCCCGGCCAGGGTTCCGCGGATGATTTTCTTGTTGCTGGGCCAGATGATGCCCCAGACATTGAACAGCATCACAATGCCGAAGCCGCCGCCGACGCCGATCGAAATGACGTGGATGTCGTCGCCGCCCACGGGAGTGTAGTGCACAAACAGCCAACCCGCAGCGTAAACCAGCACCGCGGTAATAACACCCAGCATAATTCCACTGGACGGCATTTTCTTGATTACCAGGAAAAGAATGAACCAGACGGCGATCCAGAGCAGCAGGAAAAAGCCGATGGTGGCACCCGCGCTGCCTCCCTGGCGCTGCGCATCGGGAGCGACGTAGAACTGTGACCAATACCAGAATCCGATGAACACCGTAACCAAGGCGCTCCAGCGGAACCAGTTCAGAGCGGGTAAGGTAAGGTTCTGAAAGATCTTTGCCTTCATAGGAGGATCCACTTGCTTCATGAAGGGGACGTTGACCAGATTGAAAAAATACAGCAAGCCAACCCAAAGAATGCCCGCGATGAAATGGAACCATCGCAGAATGAGCTGCGTGGCTTCCTTTCCGGTGATAGTGGGCATGACCGCAGCGGCCGCTTCGACGAAATGGTGCATAGAATTTCCTCCGACAACTGGTTCGCTAAACGTCTAGTGCAATTTGTGGGGCCCACGAATGTGCTGGCACGGCGGCGCACTCGGAGTTGCGATCGATATGCAGTATCGAAAACGAATTCGGCTCACGAACCTTCGCGATGGTGAACGGTGGGACCTGAGTCGAGGCCAGTCTGCTCTTTGCGGCCGCTGCTGTCAACTTGGCTGCTGTCAACTTGAAGGAACGCCGGTTATGGCTCAGCTTGTTGGCTCTGATCGATACTCTGATTGATAAGAGCTGTCGAGGTCCGCTCGATGGACGGCCGAGGGCGGCTGTCCCCACATATCTTCGCGGCTGTTCCTGTATGGATTTCTTCCGCGAATTGTAACAGCGCACGGGTAGCGGCAAGTTCCAGTTGAAAAGCGGCGGAGATCCCCGTATGGTACTGACATCTGCTGAGGGCGTGGTGGTCCAAGAACCTGGTTGCGCCATCGGCGGAGATGTCCCCCCTCGTTCCTGCGGCAGCGGGAAGGCTTCCGGGAACGAGCTGTTGCTTTGGGCCTGCTCATAGGTGCGGTCTGTGGACGGGTGATTGGTAAGCTCGCAGCTTATATATCAAGGAGATCGGCTATGGACAGCAATAAGCCGGCGCAGAACATCCAGGATTCCTTCCTCAACACAGCCCGCAAAGAGAGACTCAGCATAACGATTTACCTCTTGAGTGGAGTGAAGTTAACGGGCCGAATCCGCTCTTTCGACAAGTACTCCGTGGTGCTGGAAGCAAACGGCCAGGAGCAACTCATTTTCAAGCACGCCATTTCAACCGTAGTGATGGGACGGGTGGCGGCGACTCATGTGGCGCACGTGCCGCATCCGGACAAGGCGGCGGGCGCGGCATCGGGGGCAGGCCCGGTGTCTGCGCCGAGCGCTTCGGGCACCGAAGGATAAGGCGTTTTCGGTTTGGGACGTTCTCACAGCAAGAAATCTCGCGGTAGGGCGCGTCGAGTCCGGCGTGTGCCTTTGGGGCAAGAAGTCGACCGCAAAGAACCGGAGCGCGAGCGCGCCTTTCTGGTTGGCATGGATGTTCGTACGCGCGGACGCGTCGCAGGAAAGGGAGTGGTCACGGCACAGGCCGCCGTGGCCCGCGAGGCGGCTGCAATGCAGCCCGCAGCGCCAAAGTCCAACGGCAAGCCCAGAATTCCCGAGTTCGATGCTGACGAGTCGCTGGCGGAGCTGCGCACCTTGGCCGAGAGCGCGGGGGCGACCGTGGTCGGCGAGATTCTGCAGCGGCGGGACCGTCCCGACCCGGCGACCTTGATTGGTGCGGGTAAGCTCGAGGAAATCGCGGGCGCGGTCGCTTCGGCGAACGCCGACGTTCTTCTCTTCGATCACGATCTCAGCCCTTCGCAGCAGCGCAACATTGAAAAGATCATTCAGCGGCGGGTCATCGACCGTACCCAACTCATCCTCGACATTTTTGCCCGCCATGCGCGGACGCGGGAAGGTCAGTTACAGGTAGAGCTGGCGCAGTTGCACTACATGTTGCCGAGGTTGTCCGGGCGCGGAGTCGAGATGTCGCAACTCGGCGGCGGCATCGGCACGCGCGGCCCCGGTGAAACGCAGTTGGAAACGGACCGTCGGAAGATTGCGCGACGGGTCCGGCATGTGGAACAGCAACTGGAGAACGTGCGGCGCATTCGCACGCAGCAGCGACAGCGCCGCGAATCCGCGCCCGTTGCGACCGTCGCGCTCGTGGGCTATACCAATGCGGGAAAGTCGACGCTGTTCAACGCGCTCACCCAGGCCAAGGTGCTGGAATCACCGCGCATGTTCGCCACCTTGGATCCTACGATCCGTGGAGTGGACCTGCCTTCCAAGCGCAAAGTGCTTCTGTCAGACACGGTGGGATTCATTCGCAACCTGCCCCATACTCTCGTCTCGGCGTTCCGCGCCACGCTCGAGGAAGTGCAGCGGGCTTCGTTGATTCTCCATGTATCCGACGCGAGCAGCCGGCTTTCGGCCGAGCAGGACGCGCAGGTGGAGATTGTCTTGAAAGAACTCGAGGTCGAGCAGAAACCTCGCTTGCGCGTTATGAACAAGATCGACCTGCTGGATGAAGAAGTGGCCCAGTCGCTGCAGGCGGACGCCTTGCGTGCGGATTCGAAAACGGTCTACGTTTCCGCGGCGGAAGGCACAGGATTGGAGAGGCTGCTCGAGCGCATCGACAAGATGATCGAGGAAGACCATGTCAGCCGGGTGCTTCTCCGTATCCCGCAGAATGAAGGCAAGACTCTGGCGATGCTCGAGGGTAAGGCGCGGATCTATTCGCGGAAATATAAAGACGGGGCGGTGGAACTGGACGTCGAGGCCCCGGCATCGATTGTCAGAAGGGTAAGACCGTGGGTGGTGGGGTAGAAGCAAATCACAAAATACTCTGGACAACCAGATTAGACCTCGTCCCCAACTTGGTCGAGTTCTTCAATTCCCATAATTTGGTCAGAATTGCGCCCTGGTCACTGGAGTGCTCCGCGACACCACTTCGAACCCTGGCAACCAGGTTCTCCGCCACCAGTTGCTGACGAGACGCATCCCTGGTTACAGGATCCACCGGAATGCTGTTCAACACCGCAATCCCGAGTTTGTGCTTTTGACGATAGAACCGAACCAGCGGCTGAAGTTGCTCGGTGGGGAAGTCTCCGATCGGGACGAACTAGATCTTGCTGCCTTCAATTTGGGGAGTAAGGGACGCCGACTTGGTGGCCGGCGACGAAGCCATGACCGCCGACGACGGTGACGATCTCGAATAGACAACCAGCCCAAGCACGAGGGCGATCAGGCAGAACAAAAGGGCTAACCTGCGATTCATGATCGCTCCTATCCCGTCACCGGGAAGCCTCTTTGGACCGATGTATCCGATGGAAACATGAGGGCGGTGCGTCTCGGGAGAATACGAAGGTCTGATTTGGGAGAACGCCCGACAAATGAATTCCGATTTTACGAGCCGGGCGACAAGGCAAAATTAAAGGGGCCGACAACCAAGAAGCGGTGACATTCCTTGGCTATCGGCCCATTCGATCCTGAATTGGATCGGAGGTGATAGTCCAATGCTATTCTTCTTTTCCTTGAAGTCAAGGACTATGTGTGCATAATTTTGCGACGCTCGGTCGCGAACCTGCAACTAAGATATAAGCCATTTATTGTCAAAGAGATAGACTAATTTAACCATGCCCATGCTTTTTCGGGAAATCTGACCTCTGGAATACATAATGCTAGCCTTGTTCGCGTTGACATAAACTGCGTCGGACGTTAGACTTAACAGTTTTCATAGCCCTCATTTTCCGGTCTATTTCAGCACTCCATGGATCAGACGCTTCAACAACTAGGCGAATTACTGCTCGGATCGGTGCCCACGGTAATTCTGCTGGCGGTGCTCTATGCGCTTTACACCGCAGTGGTGCACAAGCCATTGCAAAGGGTGCTTGCGGAGCGGCGTGACAAAACTGAAGGTGCGGTGGACAAATCGCGCGCCGACATCGCGGCGGCTGAGGCGCGCACGACTGAGTACGAACGGAAATTGCGGGAGGCGCGGGCTGCGGTATTCCGCGCGCAGGAGGCACGGCGCCAGGCCGTGTTGCAGGCTCGAACCAACGCCCTGAACGAGGCCCGCCGCAAAGCTCAAGCGCAAGTCCAGGCCGCAAAGCAAGATATCGAGACTGATCGAGCTGAGGCGGAGAAGGCTTTGCCGGCCGCCGCGGGTGCGCTGGCGCAGGAAATCGTTCGCCGTGTCCTCGCGCCGGCGGGAGCGGGGCGCTGATGGATCCAACCAGCATGACCTCGGCTAGCCGAATCCTTCGCTTCTGCATTCTCGCGGTGCTGATGGTGACTGCGGGCAGCCTGACGTCGGTCCGCGCGCAAGATCACCCTCCTCATCCGGCGCAAGAGCAATCGGCTGCCCCCAAACAGAAGAAGCCAGCCAACGAGGATTCGGAACAGCATTCTTACGGACCCGGCAGGCAACTTGCGCATGAAAGCAATGAAGCCGCGGGCGAAGGAAAAGACGAATGGGCCGAGTTCAAGGAATCGGCCTCGGTGCGGATGATCGGCCGGCTCACCGGATTGAATCTGCAGCAATCCTACTGGCTGAGCATGGCCTTGAACTTCGTAGTTATTGCCGGCCTGATTGGGTGGGCCGGGTTCAAATACTTGCCTGGAATGTTCCGCGACCGCAGTGCTGCGATCCAGAAAGCGATGCAGGAGGCGCAGAAGGCAAGCGAGCAAGCGCGGCGCCGGCTGGCCGAGATCGAGTCGCGCCTGATGAAGTTGGATGTTGAAATCGGCATGATGCGCGATTCCGCCGAGAAGGAAGGCGCCGACGAAGAAGCCCGCATTCAGGCCTCGGCCGAAGAAGATGCGCGCAAGATTGTGGCCTCGGCCGAGCAGGAAATTGCGGCCGCTGCCAAGGCCGCGCGGCGTCAGCTGACTGCGTACGCGGCCGATCTCGCGGTAGGACTGGCGCGAAGGCAGATTCACGTAGATCCCGCTACCGATCAGGCTCTCGTGCGCTATTTCTCCGGGCAGTTGGGCCCAACCGAGGATTCGGGAAAGGACAGAAACTAGACAGTGGCTTCGGTCGCCAGCACGTATGCGCGAGCCTTCGCGGACGTAGTTTTTCACGTCCACCTCGATGCAAGTCGAGCCGTGGGTGGATTGCGCGAGATCGCAAGCCTGCTGGCCGAAAGCGAAGATCTGAGGCGGGTTTGGCAGAATCCGGCGGTGCCGGCGGAACAGAAGCGCCAGCTGCTGGATGCGATTGTGCAGCGTGAAGGCATCGACCGGCAGGTGCGCAACCTGGTTGCGGTGCTGATCGACCACCGGCGCGTACAGTTCCTGTCGAGGATTGTCGAGCACCTGGAAAAGGAACTCGATGCGCGTCTCGGTTTTGCCGAGGCGCAAATCTCAAGCGCGCGCGAACTAGGCGAGGCGGAGAAGCGGGTACTGGAATCGCAGATTGAAAAAACAACAGGCAAAAAAGTTCGGGCCCGTTATGGCCTGGATGCGTCCCTGCTGGGCGGAGCGATCGTCCGCGTGGGCAGCACGATATACGACGGTTCGGTGAAAGGGCAGTTAGAAAAGATAAGAGAAGCGATTAGCTCTTAGCTATTGGCTTTCAGCTCGAATTCCAAAGGCTGGAGTTCGCTGTGAAAACGAGGCCAGCGAAGAGCGTCATGAAGCGAGGCAGCAGAGCAGGCATCGACAAGCTGAGAGCTGAGAGCTAAAGGCGAAGAGCTGATTCTATGGCACAAATCAAGGCAGACGAAATCACGAAACTGATCCGCGCGCAGATCGAGAACTACGAAACGCATATCTCCGTGGACGAGACCGGAACCATCATTACGTTGGGCGACGGCATCGCGCGCGTGTACGGGCTCGACAAGGTCATGGCCGGCGAGTTGCTCGCCTTTCCGCATGGCGTGGCCGGCATCGCCATGAACCTGGAAGAAGACCAGGTAGGCGTCGTGATTCTCGGCGAATATACCGAGCTCAAGGAAGGCGACGAGGTGAAGCGCACCGGGCGCATCATGAGCGTGCCCGTGGGCGAGGCGATGGTCGGGCGCGTGGTGAACTCCCTCGGCGAGCCCATCGACGACAAGGGACCGATCGCTACCGATCAGTTCATTGCAATCGAGCGCATTGCCCCGGGCGTGATCGACCGTCAACCGGTGCGGGAGCCGATGGCGACTGGGTTGAAAGCCATCGATAGCATGATTCCGGTCGGCCGCGGCCAGCGCGAACTGATCATCGGCGACCGCCAGACCGGCAAGACTGCCGTCGCGCTCGACACCATTATCAACAGCAAGGGCAATGATCTAATCTGCATCTACAACGCGATTGGACAGAAGCGTTCTTCGATTGCGCAGGTCGTGAAGATCCTCGAAGACGCCGGGGCGATGGAGTACACGATTGTCGTGGCGGCATCCGCGTCAGAACCGGCGCCCATGCAATACATCTCGCCCTACGCGGCGTGCGCGATGGGCGAGTACTTCCGCGACACCAAGCGGCATGCGCTGGTGATCTACGACGATCTCTCGAAGCATGCTGCGTCGTATCGTGAGATTTCGCTGCTGCTTCGCCGTCCACCGGGACGCGAGGCTTATCCTGGAGACGTTTTTTATCTCCACTCCCGGCTGCTCGAGCGTTCCTCGAAACTGAGCGACAAGATGGGCGGCGGATCGTTGACCGCGCTCCCGATCATTGAAACGCAGGCAGGCGACGTTTCGGCCTACATTCCGACCAACGTGATTTCGATTACCGATGGCCAGATCTATCTGGAGACCGACTTGTTCAACCAGGGCGTGCGCCCGGCAGTCAATGTGGGTCTGTCGGTCAGCCGCGTCGGCGGCAGCGCGCAGATCAAAGCCATGCGGCAGGTCGCGGGAACGTTGAAGCTGGAGCTGGCACAATACCGCGAACTGGCAGCCTTCGCCGCCTTCGGCAGCGATCTCGACAAGGCCACGCAGGCGCAGCTGAATCGCGGACAGCGGCTCGTCGAGTTGCTGAAGCAGAATCAGTTTTCGCCGCTGCCGTTTTCCAAGCAGATTCTGATCATCATGGCGGGCACGAGCGGATTTCTCGACGACCTGCCGGTAGCGCAAGTGCGAGAGTTCGAGGCGGAACTTTATAAATACGTAGATTCGACCAATCCTGGCCTTCTGCGCGCGATTATGGAAAAGAAGATTCTCGACGACGCGCTCAAGACCCAGTTGCAGAACGTGATCAAAGAGGCGAAGCAGCAGTTTGTTTCGCAGCGGGAAGCGGTAGCGAAGTAGCTCTTGGCTCTCAGCCTATGGCTTGGGCTTGAACCCGCGCGCTGAAGTGGCGCGATTCGGAAACACTTTGGATGAGCGAAAGGCTAAGAGCCAATAACTGAGAGCAGTTTTTAAATGGCAAACATTCTCGATATCCGCCGCCGCATCCGCAGCGTAATCAACACGCGGCAGATCACCAAGGCCATGAAAGTGGTCTCTGCGGCGAAGTTGCGCCGGGCACAAGAACGTGCCTTGGCGGCGCGGCCCTATGCCCAGATGTTGACCAACGTGCTGAAGTCGCTGGTAGCGCGCGCCGAGATCTTCGACTCCGAGACCGGAGAACCGAAGCATCCTCTGCTGGCCGAGCGCCCAGAGAAGAATATTCTGCTGATCGTCGTGACCGGTGACAAGGGCTTGGCTGGCGCGTTCAACGCGAACATCACGAAAGCAGCGGCCCGGTTCCTCGAGTCGAAGGCAGGGAAGAATGTCGATATCGAAGCCATAGGCCGCAAGGGGCGGGACTTTCTACGCCGGCGCTATCCTGCTGGCAAAGTGCAGACACGGAGTCTGGCGGAGCTCTCGGAATCAATCGACAAAGAGTCGGAAACCGCCGAACGCGTGGGCGAAATTCAGATTACTGGTGAGCACGTTGGCATCCTCAGCAAGGTAGAGTTCGCGCAGGCGCGAGCTCTCTCCGAGAACGTGATCGAGCGTTACCGGCGCGAACAGAGCGACGCAGTTTACATTGTGTTCAACGAATTCAAGTCGGTGATCGCACAGCGGCTTATCGTGCAACAGATTCTTCCCATCGAGCAGATCGGCGAGCCGGCGGTCCGGCTGGTCGAGGAGCCCACGGAAGAAGAAAAGAAGAGAGCCAAAGAGGCTGCGATCAGGGCGGGCGTGGGCTTGCGCGGTCCGGATCGCCATGTGGAAGAAGTCGCCTCCAAGTTTGGCACGTCGCAAGTGGACTACATTTACGAGCAGCCGCCGGAGGAATTGTTTCGTTCGCTCTTGCCGAAGTACGTGAGCATCCAGATCTTCCGCGCCTTGATGGAGTCGGTGGCCGCGGAGCACGCAGCCCGCATGACTGCAATGGATTCAGCCACGAACAATGCGACTGACATGATCGATTCGCTGACCCTGGTCATGAACCGGGCGCGTCAGGCGAAGATCACGAAAGAGATCATCGAGATCGTCAGCGGCGCAGCGGCGATGTAGAAAGTCCCGGTTGCGAGTACCGAGTACCGAGAAGAGCTGAAATTTATGCCTGAAAACATAGGACATGTCATTCAAATCGCGGGTCCAGCGGTGGACGTGCAGTTCCCCGAGGGCAAGCTGCCTCCGATCTATGAGGCCGTTAAAGTTGTGAGCACCGGGTTCACCGTGCCGAATCCGATCAGCGTGATTCTCGAAGTGCAACAGCATCTGGGCGAGGGACGCGTGCGCTGCATCGCCATGCAGCCCACCGACGGTATGGTGCGCGGCATGCAAGCCATTGATCTCGGAGGACCGATTTCTGTTCCGGTCGGCCGCGGCACCTTGGGTCGCGTCATGAACGTAGTCGGCGAACCGGTCGATCAACTTGGCCCGATCGAATATAAAGAGAGAATGCCGATTCACCGTCTCGCGCCGGCATTCGACGAACAGGCGACGAGCGCCGAGATGTTCGAAACCGGGGTGAAGGTCATCGACCTCATCCAACCGTTCTTGAAGGGGGGAAAGATCGGTCTGTTCGGCGGCGCGGGCGTGGGTAAGACCGTGGTCATCATGGAATTGATCAACAACGTTGCCAAGAATCACGGCGGCTTTTCTGTGTTCGCTGGGGTCGGCGAGCGTACGCGCGAAGGCAACGATCTCTGGCTGGAGATGACGGAGTCAGGCGTGATCAAGCCCGGCAGGCCGGACGAGTCGAAGGCTGCGCTGATCTACGGGCAGATGACCGAGCCTCCGGGAGCACGTCTGCGCGTGGCCCTGACAGGCTTGACCGTGGCGGAATATTTCCGCGATGCCGAGGGCGCCGACACGCTCCTGTTCATCGACAATATTTTCCGCTTCACGCAGGCGGGATCGGAAGTTTCGGCGTTGCTCGGCCGCATGCCCAGCGCCGTCGGCTACCAGCCCAACCTGGCCACGGAAATGGGTGAACTGCAGGAACGCATCACTTCGACCAAGAAGGGCTCGGTCACCTCGGTACAGGCGATTTACGTGCCCGCCGATGACTTGACCGATCCTGCGCCAGCGACCACGTTCGCTCACCTGGACGCGACGACCGTGCTTTCGCGCGCGCTGACCGAAATTGGAATCTACCCGGCAGTCGATCCTCTGGCTTCGACCTCGCGCATTCTCGACCCGCGCATCGTCGGCCAGGAGCATTACGACGTGGCCCAGACTGTGAAGCGTACGCTGCAGACCTACAAAGATCTGCAGGACATCATCGCGATCCTTGGTATCGACGAACTGACGGAAGATCAGAAACTGACCGTGACGCGAGCCCGTAAGATTCAGCGCTTCCTGTCGCAACCGTTCCATGTGGCCGAACAATTCACCGGAGCGGCGGGACGTTACGTGAAGGTTGCCGACACGGTGAAGGGATTTAAGGCGATCGTGGAAGGCAAGTACGACGACATCCCCGAGCAAGCCTTCTACATGAAGGGCCCGATCGAGGAAGTGCTGGAAGCGGCAGAGAAGATGAAGGCGGCAGCGTAGAAACAAGCTGTCAGTTTTCAGCCATCAGCTTTTAGCTTGACCCGTGGACCAGGTCGGGACTGGATAGCGCCGATTGCTGATGGTTGACCGCTGAGACTTTTTCATGGCAGACACATTCAAACTCGAGATCGTCACGCCCGAGAAGAAGGTCGTGGATACCGTGGCCGAGGAGGTCCAGATTCCCGGAAAGAACGGGTATCTTGGCGTTCTGCCGGGACACGCGCCGCTGATCACCGAGTTAGCGGTGGGCGAGATAAGTTATTGCGAGAATTCGAACGAGTTGTGGCTGGCCGTCGCGTGGGGATTCGCCGAAGTACTGCCCGACAAGGTGACGATTCTCGCGGAGACGGCGGAGCGTCCGTCGGAAATTGACGTAGAGCGCTCCCGCAAAGCCAAAGAACGTGCGGAGCAACGGTTAGCGAGCGGCGATACCACAGTCGACGTCGAACGCGCACTCGACGCTCTGCACCGTGCCGAAACTCGGCTGGATGTCGCGGCCAAGGGGAAGTAGGTAGTCCGGTTTCAGACTCTATCCTTCCAGTCTGCCTCCCCTGGCACCTCGCAGTTTTCTCCTTATACAATTGGGCCGCTTCTTCATCCGAGGAGACGTACCATGAAACTCCACTTTTTTGTTTTGATCCTCATTCTTTGTAGCGCCGCGCTTTGTAGCGCCGCCGCTGCGCAGCAAGCCAAGCCGGCGCAGCTACAAACCCCGCAACGGCCGCCTTGGCTCGACACTCCCGAAGTGCATTCCGACGACAGCGTGACCTTCCGCTTCCTCGCGCCCAACGCGCAAGAGGTGAAACTGGCGAGGGAAGGCTCCGAGCAGGTCGCGATGCAGAAAGATGATAAGGGCGTCTGGACCGTCAACACCGCGCCGTTATCTCCCGATTACTACGGATATTCCATCATCGTCGACGGCGTGCGCCAGATTGATCCCTTCAACCACCTGCTGAAACCGAACTTGCTGTCTACCGAAACTATGGTGCATGTTCAGGGACCGCCGTCTCTACCGTGGGAAGCGAATGACGTTCCGCATGGGGAAACTCATCATCATTTTTATAAATCGGCAGTGGCCGGAGACGACCGGGATTTCTACGTATATACCCCGCCGGGCTATGACCCTGGCTCAAAGACGACGTACCCCGTGCTTTACCTGTTGCATGGCTACAGCGACGACGCGAGCGGATGGACGGCTGTGGGCCGCGCGAATGTAATCCTCGACAACCTGATTGCGCAGGGCAGGGCAAAACCCATGATCGTCGTGATGCCGCTCGGCTACGGCACCATGGAAATGATCACCCTGGGATGGGGAGCCTGGAGCCATACGGACGTGAGGGACAAGAATTTCGCAAACTTCCGCGCGGCTTTGCTTACAGAAGTCATGCCGAAAGTGGAGAGCGAATATCGCGTGAACAGCGAGCGCAATTCGCGAGCGATTGCGGGGCTTTCGATGGGCGGATCAGAATCACTGCTGACTGGTCTGAACAATCTCGACAAGTTTGGCTGGATTGGCGCATTCAGTTCGGGTGGCATTCCTGACGAGTTCGAAAAAGACTTTCCAACCCTCGATGCGAAGGCGAACCAGCAGATTCGTCTGTTGTGGATCGCGTGCGGCACCGAAGACGGGCTCATCAGCGTGAACCGAAAACTACGGGAATGGCTGAAGACGACAGGCGTCGAGCACATGGACATCGAAACACCGGGCATGCACACCTGGATGGTCTGGCGTCGGAATCTGTCGGAGTTCGCGCCATTGTTGTTTCGCGAGAGACGGCATTGAATTGCTTTCGGAAAATATGCCGGGTTACGGCACGTTGACGTGGTCCCGGTTCTCCGAAGGAATATAGTTCACCGCTGCCGTGCGTTCGAGCTTGTCCCAAGCAAACCTGCGTCCTTCGAGCGCGCGCTTCAAAGTCTTGAAGAGCACGACCGAAAACAATTGCCGGTAAGCGAAGCGCTGCAGCCAGACCTGACTGAGCAGCCAGACATCTTCTTTGTCCTCGGGGCAGCGGCGTTCGAGGGCGAACGCGATCGCCGACGCGATGAAATCGATCACCAGGAAGGCAAAGAAAAAAAGCACTAATTTGTGGAAGCTGGCGGGATCGGTCGAGTCCGGATGGAAATGTTTCTGCACGAAATACCAAACAGTGCCCACCGCGAACATAATGTCAATCAGCGGCGACACCAGCGGCAGCAGAATC
>Ga0210406_10002889_pt1 | contig 19160 bp, 13 predicted proteins | sample IncBWC30MmetaG_FD_155454 | JGI IMG/M metagenome (GOLD analysis project Ga0210406, IMG submission 155454) | Forest soil microbial communities from Barre Woods Harvard Forest LTER site, Petersham, Massachusetts, United States - Inc-BW-C-30-M | ecosystem: Environmental > Terrestrial > Soil >... | reverse complement strand
AGGGTTGAAACTGCTGCAGAAGGCGAAGAAAGCGACCGGCTTGGCGATCGTGACGGAGGTGATGGGCGACCGCGACGTGGAGTTGGTGGCGCAATACGCGGACGTGATGCAAGTGGGCGCGCGGAACATGCAGAATTTCATGCTGCTGAAGGCGCTGGGGAAGTGCGGGCGGCCGATTCTGCTGAAGCGCGGGCTGAGCAGCAGCATCAAGGAGCTGCTGATGAGCGCGGAGTACATCGTGGCGCACGGGAATCCGGACGTGATTTTGTGCGAGCGGGGAATTCGGACGTTTGAAACGGCCACGCGGAACACTTGCGACATTTCGGCGATTCCGGTGCTGAATGAGTTGACGCACCTGCCGGTGATTCTCGATCCGAGTCACGCGACGGGGAAGCGCAGCCTGGTGCCGGCGGTGGCCCGCGCGGGAGTGGCGGTGGGCGCCGATGGCCTCATTGTCGAAGCGCATCCCGCACCCGAGCGTGCCATCAGCGACGGCGCGCAATCGCTCGACCTGAACCAATTCGCCAAAATGATGGAAGAGCTGAAGCCCTACATCGCGCTGTGGAAAGACGCACGAAAGAAAGAAACCGTGGCGGCCGCCGCGCGGTAGGGCGTTGACCGTGGCATTCAGAACCAGCAGGGTTTAGTATTAGGCGCCCTGCCAACTTTAAAAAAATGGCGGAAAACGTTCCGTCTGTCCCCGATTGTGCCGATTTCTCCGATCTCTGGCGACGCCTTCGCTTTTTATCGAGGACCGCCCAGCACTTTACGATACTTTTCGGTAGACATAGCCGAGTGATATCCTCTCCGTGATTTCCGCGTCAAAAGAACTCGACGGGGTGACACCGGGCTGCCCGCTGTTGTTCATTGAAAGTAGGAGTAAGGGCATTTTCAGACGAGCGGGACCCGCGAGTGTGTAGACCACTTTTGGAACTTCAGATTCACATGCTGGATGGAAAAGAAACGAGGAGCACTGAAATGTTCAAGAGGCCTGACACTGCGGTTCATTTTGTAGTGACGGCAACGGTTTTTCTGATTAGCGTGGTCAGCCCTTCGGCGGCGCAAGAGCGCGAGCGCAGCAAGGTTCCCGTGCAATACACCTGGGACTTGACGGCGCTTTATCCCACAGATATGGCATGGCGGAGCGAAAAGGAAACGCTGGTCAGTGAATTACCCAAACTGAAGGAGTACCAGGGCTCGATGACCGCTTCTGCGGCGCGGCTGGCCGACACCCTGGACCTGGCAAGCCGGTTGCAGAAGAAACTTAGGCGGCTCAGTACATATGCCGGGTTGATATCGGACCAGGACACGCGAGTCAGCGCGTACCAGGGCATGCGACAGGAAGTTGTTCAACTCGGGTCCGTGTTTGGGGCGGACACCGCGTTCATGGAGCCCGAAATCCTGAAAATGGATAACGCTACACTGCTGCGGTTCATTGCCCAGGAACCTCGCTTGCAAGTTTACCGGCAATACTTGGACGACGTCAGTCGGCGCCGGCCGCACACGCTCGGCGAAGAAGAAGAGAAGTTGCTGGCGAGTTCGTCCGTGATGGCCACCGGCCCCTCGAGCGCATACAACATTTTTTCCAATGCCGATTTCCCTTACCCAACGGTTAGCCTGAGCGATGGAAAGAGCACAAAATTGAACAGTGCTGCCTATGAACTACACCGCGCTTCCGCCATCCGGGAAGATCGGGAAAAGGTTATGGCGTCGTATTTTGGGGCGCTTGGGAGCTATCGCGGAACGTTTGGATCCATGCTGGATAGCAGCGTGCAAAGCGCGATCTTTTACACGCGTGCGCGCAACTACAAAAGCGATCTTCAGGCTGCCCTCGACGTTCCCAACGTCCCAACCGCGGTTTACACCAAGCTTCTGGAGGGTGTGGATCGCAATCTGCCCACCTTTTATCGCTATCTAAAGCTGCGGAAACGCATGATGGGCCTGGAAAATTTGCATTACTACGATTTGTACGCGCCGCTGGTGAAAACTGTGGACTTGCAGTATTCGGTCGAAGAGTCGGAGAAAAACATTTTGGCGGCGCTTGCGCCCCTCGGAACGGAATACGCGGCTGGTGCCAAACAGGCGTTTTCGGGTCGGTGGATCGACTTCTATCCAACAACCGGCAAAGCCTCCGGCGGATACGAGAATGGGCAGGCGTATGACGTGCACCCATACGTCCTGCTGAACTTCAACGGGAAGTACGACGACATGAGCACAATGGCCCATGAGTTGGGCCACACCATGCAAAGCTACTTTTCCAACAAGACGCAACCTTACCCCTTGGCCGGTTATCCGCTATTTGTGGCGGAAGTTGCTTCCACATTTAACGAGGCGCTTTTGATTGAGCATATGCTTAAGACCACAAAAGAACCCGCCGCCAGGATGTCCCTGCTGGGCAGATATCTGGAAAATATCAAGGGAACGCTGTTCCGCCAGACGCAATTTGCGGAATTTGAATTGCGTTTGCACGAAATGGCGGAGAAGGGCGAGCCTCTTACGGGCGATTCGATTTCGAAGCTGTACGCCGAGATTGCCAGGAAATACTACGGAAGCGACCAAGGCGTGTGTATTGTGGATGACTACGTTGCCTACGAGTGGGCCTTCATACCGCATTTCTATTACAACTTTTACGTATACCAGTATGCGACCTCGTTTACCGCGTCGTCCGCATTGTCGGAGAAAGTATTAGCCGGCGAAGCGGGCGCGACGCAGCGCTATCTGAAGTTCCTTTCTGCGGGGGGTTCGAAGTATCCGATCGATTTGCTGAAAGATGCCGGCGTCGATATGACCACAGATGAGCCGCTCGACCTGACGGTAAAGAAGATGAATCGCATCATGGATGAAATCGAGAATCTGCTCCCGCAAACGACTCGCTGAATCAGCTGAACGAAGTATCGACAAGGAGTTTCCTGCGGTTTTCAAGTCCGAGTTTGCTGAGGACGTTGGAGACATGGAACTTGGCCGTTCTTTCGCTAATGTTCAAGTGGTTCGCAATGTCCTTGTTGCTGAGCTGCCTGAAAATCAGCTGGAGCACCTGGCCTTCCCGCCAGACGCAAAGATGAGGAAGGGAGGAGAGAGTTTAACGCCCCCTGGCGCTGTCGCCTCGGAGGACCATGCACGTTGAGGAGGCTTTGGCGACGAGGCGGTTGCTTTCGTCAGTGATTTCACATTCGATGTAGCCGACCGTGCTGCCGCGGCGCACCACTTTGCCTTCGGCGCGGAGGCGGGCCTCCCAGACGGGGCGGAAGAAATTAATCTTTAATTCGATGGTCGTGAAGGATTCGCCGGGGGTTAGTGTGCTGGCGAAGGCCATACCCATCGCAGCGTCCGCGATATCGCAGAGGACTCCTCCATGGAGGGTGCCCATGGGATTTGCATGTTGCGGCCCGGCCGCCAGGGTGACGACCGCGCGTCCATCCGCAATTTCATTGGCTTCAAAGCCAATCAGGCGCGCGATCGGAACTTCGTTCACGTTAACGTTTCTCATAAATCCTCGTTATGCGCAGGTTGCCGGGTCTCGCCGCGACATATGCGACCGAGTGGTCTCGGAAATCCATATTAGCACAGCAAAAGCAAAACCGAACGGGCCTACGGTACATCAAAGATGGACCGGAGCGAGAGGAATTAACTCGCGCGGTCGATAACGGAGGAATGTTTCACGGGAATTCACGAGGAGCAAATCTCATTGGTTGGATGCCCGGAAGTTAGCAAAAGACATCGAAACAGCGACGATTAAGGACACTACGGCTCTAACCACTCCAGACTTGCAGTCAGCACTTTTGGGAATCTCATAATCAGCCTTAAAAATCAGAACGGCACGCCCACAACAGAGTTGGCCTTGGAATCTTGATTACCCATTTGGGTAAGGGTTGAGCAAGGGACTCCAACCACCGATGTCGATGAGGCGTCGAAATGGTGACAGAGTTCGCGAATTTTCGTTAGACATGACGAGTCCTGCGCAAATAAGTCCTTGTACTTTCATGCTACTTAAATTGGAAGGGACCTTGCTGAGGAATCGGGCGAGGTAATGGGGGTTGCTCGACGACTGGTCTCAAAATCCATCGCAGTTGGATTAGTTTGCTCGGGGATTGAGTTGAATTGCAGAAACGGCGCGCGGCTTGCCCAGAGGCGTGAGCAATGTTCTTGCAACCTCAAATGATGAGGCGTGGTGTGCCCGTCGGCAGTTCCCTCCAACCAGGTTCCTCCGGACACCGGGTCATGAAAAGGACTACTTCATGAGAGAAAGACGACTGATAGCAATCGCAGTAATGTGTTGCGCCGTAGCGGCCGTGATTCTGCTGTTCTCGCAGGTCTCCGCTGCCCAAAGCGGGGACAAGGGAGACAAGGGAGACAAGCACGAGGACCGCGACACGCCACCGCCTGTTTACAATCCGTATCCGCCAGGAATCGTGCCACCCGATCTGCCGCAAGAAATAGAAAGAGTGCGGCGCGAGGTTCGGTTCATTGAGAATGAAGCACTGACACAGTGGAGGGCGCTGCCCCCTCCAACGCTGACAGGCCAACCGCCTACCCTTGCAAACACCGGAATGCGAGCCAACCAATTGTTGGGGAAACTCATGAATTTCGATGAGCACATGTCCCCGTTCAAAAATCGCGCGTGCGGGTTTTGTCACATGCCGTATGCCGGGTTCAGCGGGTCAATCCCGTCGGTGAACCTGACGATGGTCGCATATCCCGGATCATATCCGCTCCGCGCCGGCAAGCGAACGGCGCAGAGATACACCTATGCCCCGGATTTCCCAGTGCTGAATTACAACGCGGCACAAGCCGGGTTTTTTGGCGGGAATTTCTGGGATTCACGCGCGACGGGCTACCTGCTCGGCAGTCCGGACGAAGAACAAGCGCAGCATCCTCCGGTGGATACCCAGGAGCACGCCTTACCCGACACGGCATGTATCGCGTTCCGCCTTCAGACGGCCGTGTACAGACAACTGTTTGAGACGGTATGGGGCGTGGGATCACTGGACATCAAGTTCCCCCATAACACGGAGGAAATCTGTGAAACTCCCGGCGGAGCAGCGAAGTTCGGCACGAACACCATGCCAATCGATCTGTCTCCCGAGGAGCGCGTGAAAGCCAACAGCGTGTTCAATCACTGGGCGCAGTCCCTGGACCAGTTCGAAGCATCGCCGGACGTGAGCGCGTTTTCGTCAAAGTTTGACGCGTTCCTGAATAACCACTACACAATGACTGCGGATGAGATGGCCGGCTATAACCTGTTCCGCGGAAAAGCGAACTGCAATTCGTGCCATATTGATGGCAGGTCCACCGCGCCAACACCCCCGCCACCCCAAGGCACGGCTCCGAACAGCACAGACACAGGCGCCGCTGCATCCACCACCCCACTGTTCACCTGCTTCGGCTCTGCCAACCTGGGCTTGCCGTTGAATCCCAGGGACGCGTTCTATTATCAGACAACGCCAGACTCTTTCGGCTTTACTGCCAATCCCTTTGGCTTCGGGTATAGAGATCTGGGATTGGGAGGTTTCCTGAGGAGCGGATTCGGCGAGGCGCCGAGCCCGAACTCGGATTGGACCCAGTTCGCGCCGGTCAGTGACGGACAGATGCAGACGTCGTCGGCTCGGAACGTGGCCATGACGCCTCCGCAATGTCCGACCACCGAGGCGCCAGGACCGTACTACCAGAAGGAGTTCTTCCACAATGGCTATATCAAGAGCCTGAAGCAACTCGTGCATTTCTATAACACGCGCGACGTGTACCCCTTCTCGGTGACTTCGGGGAACTGCCCAGCGGAAAAACCGAAAAGGTAGACTGCTGGCCTATGCCCGAGGTGAAGAACAACTTGGACATGACTGTCGGAATGCTCGGTTTGACGGACACGGAGGAGAACCAGCTTGTGGCCTTCCTCCAGACGCTTACTGACGGGTTCACGACACCGTACCCGGATATCGGGACTTTCACTGGAATGTGCATGACGGGCGGTACTGCGTCGACCCAGGGGAATGAATTGCTGATTCCCACGCCGACCCTGCCGCCATGCCCAGCGGCGATATGCGGTGTTCCGCCGCTGCCGACGAAGCCGATTCCCTGATGGTAAGTCTGTTTGTCAGGGGAGTTAGGCTCGATATGTGATGACTCTCTTGTTTGGCTGGTCCGTTTCGCAATTGACCGCGCGAAGTGGGCCAGCCAGAGAGAGAAATTGAGGTTTTTTGTCCATCGAAGCTACGTCTTGCATGGCTTTTGCTGCATTAAAGTTTGATCACAAAATAATTTCGTTCGAGGTGTCGAAATGAAGAGAGTAGTTTTGACGTTTGCGATGACGATTTTCTGCGCCAGTTGGTTCGTTCCACCGCCGGGGTTTGCTCAATTCGTCCCCCCAGCGCAGAAGGCCGCGCACGTTGCAGTTACCCAGGGGCCGGAGATTGAACTGAACCAGTCACATTTGGCGATCATTCGCTGGACAACCAACAATCCCGGCGGCTCGCCGGAGCACTTTGCCGTGGTGCACTACGGCACGGACCCCAACAATTTGAACCTGACGGCGAAATCGCATATCCGGCTGAACCAGAGCCACGATTACACGGTTTTCCGCGTGCGCATGGACGACCTGGCGCCGAAGACCACGTATTACTACACGGTTGATTCGATGGATGCGCATGACGTTAGCGATGGCGTCAAGAGTTCGACTAAATCCTTCACCACGCCATAGGCAATGCCAGACTTTCGGCACTCGTTCTGTAGCCCTTTTCCGCGTATGGGGCCTCCGAACCAGTCTTTGGGACATTGGCCGCGAGTTCACCTGGCCTGCACATCGGACCAGTAGGCCTGGCTTCTCCCCGGGAGTAGGATTCTTGCTGCTGGGGCGGTGTCCCCGACTGGGGAGAGAAGCGAGGTCGCCGTGTATTGCGAGCATTGCGGGCTGAGAATACTTCCAGAGCTTCCGGTATGCACGCGGTGCGGGAAGTCGCCAACGTATGAATGGATTCAGTTGACGAGCCTGTTGGTGATCTTGCTGGCGGTGATTGGGAATGAGGTCACCGGCTGGCTGTTGCTGCCGAAAATGGCGGCGACGCATCCCTCGGGCCATTTCTTCCGGACATGGCTCTGGGTGGACCGGCAGACGAGCGTGTACGGATGGATGCCGCTGGCCGCGGGGATGCTGATGTGGGAGTTCCACGTGTGGCGCAAGGTGCGCAAGGCGAAACCGGTCACGAAGATCAGAAGCTGGGTGAGCCGGAAGATTTTGACGTTTGTGCTGGCGGCGGGATTCGCACCGATTCTGCCGTGGTGGATTCCGGCGGGGCAGCCTTCGGAAAAGACGATGTCTACCCTGGCACAGTATCCCGGGTTGCCTTGCGCGATTTCGTGGGGCGCGATCCTGATTGTGGCTACGGTGCTGTGCTGTAAGGCCGAGACGCGCAATTTGCTGCTGGGGAATGGGAAGACCTTGTCGCTGGTGAGCCTGGGGGCGCTGGCGGTGTTTATGGCGTTGACGCTGTTTGGGTGGTCGCTGACATAGCCTTCACCAAATATTGAGTGCGGGAGCGGAGCTCCCGCTTTTACGGTTTACACCGTCATCTCCCAATTTCGATTGGTCTCACGGCTTGCTGCGCAAAAGCGGCAGCTTCGCTGTCGCACTCCCAAAATGGGAAACCATTCGAATGGCTGTGGAAATCATTTCGAATGTTTTCTCTCTAAGTGTTGCAATCGCGACGCTTACAAATCTCGGGTGGTTCCGGTATTTAGCAAAAAATTACCTTCAAGTGTTACTTTAAATGTCGGCGCGCCGACATTCCTGATTCGCTCTCCCACTATTTGGTTGCGGTGACACTGCTTTACAGGTGCGCCGGATGACTTTATGCTGAACCTATGAGCGAGACCCGATTTGGATTTGCCACGGTGGAAGAGGCGGTGGAGGAGATACGCCAGGGGCGGATGATTGTCCTGGTGGACGACGAAGACCGCGAAAACGAGGGCGACTTGACCCTGGCGGCGGAGAAGATTACGCCGGAAGCGATTAACTTCATGGCCAAGTTTGGGCGCGGGTTGATTTGCCTGGCGTTGACGGAACAGCGGTGCGACGAGTTGAACCTGCCGCTGATGTCGCCGATCAATACTTCCGTGCACGGGACGGCGTTTTGCGAAGCGATTGACGCGAAGGTGGGCGTAACCACCGGCATCAGCGCTTCCGACCGTGCGATTACGATTTTGACGGCGATTGATCCGAAGACTCGGCCGCAGGATTTGGCGCGGCCCGGGCACATGTTTCCGCTGCGGGCACGGAATGGCGGCGTGCTGGTGCGTGCGGGGCAGACGGAAGCGAGCGTGGACCTGGCGCGCATTGCGGGGCTGAATCCCTCCGGCGTGATCTGCGAAATTATGAATGAGGACGGCACGATGTCGCGCGTGCCGCAGCTTGTGGAATTTTGCCGCGAGCATGGATTGAAGATGCTGACGGTGGCGGATTTGATCCGCTATCGGATGCAGCACGAACGCTATGTGCGGCGTGTGGCAGAGGCGGTGCTGCCGACGCGATTCGGCGAATTCAAGATGATTGCGTATTCGAGCGACGTGGACCACGACCAACATGTGGCGTTGATTCGGGGTGACCTGGAAGGGCCGACGCCGCCTTTGGTGCGCGTGCACTCGCACTGCTTGACCGGGGACGTGTTTGGCTCAACGGCCTGCGACTGCGCGGATTTGGTGGCGAAGTCGCTGGAAAAGATCGCGGAGGAAGGGCGCGGCGTGTTTTTGTACCTGCACCACACGGGGCGCGGGTTTACGATTGAAAATGCGGAGATGCCCGGGCAGTTGCCGCAGATTCATTTTCATTCTCGCGGGCAACTGGATCGCGAGCCGGCTCGCCAGCGGATGGTGCAGCATGAAAGCGGCATCGGGGCGCAGATTTTGATTGATTTGGGATTGAAGGATATTCGCGTGGTGACTAATCATCCGAAAAAGGTTGTGGCGCTGGAAGGGTACGGGATTCGGATCGCCGACCAGGTGCCGTTGAACCTCACGACGCAGAACCCTACGCATCAGCGGTTATGAAACCACAGGACATGCCTTCTGGGACTCGAACGGGATGGATTCTCGTAGTATGTGTCGGAGCATTAATTCTTCTATTTGCGTCCTGGGTCAGTTCTTCGAGACAAGCAGAGCACCAGCGAGAAGAGACGCTCGCACTACAGTTGATTGCCAAGTTTCACCAAGAATTCAATTTAACCTCAGAGAGCCCCAAGACACCTGAGACAAACCCGCTCGTCTCTAGAATTCAGGAAGTGCGTTCTCAAACTGGCAAATTCAAACACTTGGGGCCCTGCAAGATTGGTGGAACTGTAGAACCACCCAGTCTGTCGGCTCGGTGTTTGTCGACGTTTGAGCAGGGAGAGGCTGAAGAAAACTTCTCGTTCCACGATTTTAATGGGGAAAACCGAGTAATCGGCTATTCGGCAGACCTAGTCGCTCGGACTAATTCACAAACTACTCCAACTACCAAGTAGAGGTGCTTTAAGGTTCCTCATCCTCTGATGCGGCGGGTGGGGGTGTGCCAGATTGTCTTGTGGGGGATTTTGTGGGCGGGGGTTTGGCTGGGGCGGTGGCGGTTTGCGGGGAGTTGGATTGTTTTTTTGCGGGTTGCTTGCCAACGGCTAGGTACTTGCGCATTTTCTCGAGTTTTTTTGGGCCGATGCCTTTGATGGCTAGGAGATCGTCAACGCTTTTGAAGGCGCCGTAGGATTTGCGGGTGTCGAGAATTTTTTGAGCGGTGGAGGGGCCGATGCCGGGGACTTGCTGGAGATCGGTGGCGCCGGCGGTGTTGATGTTGATGGGGTGGGCAGGGGGTTTCTTTTTGGCGAGGGTGGCGGGACCCAAAGCAAGCACGAGGGTAAAAAATCCGAAGAAAACGCACGCGGCTGGATGTTGAGGCCGGAACATGTGCTGATAATGCCAGAATGACGTAGCTAAAGCAATAATAGGAGCGGCAAAGGCGCCCGCCCCGCAAAGGCCTCCGGGGTGCAAACAACGCACCTCGGAAGGCGGCCGCTACAAATTCATTCCGGAATCAACTGCTTTGTTGGTTGCCTTGGTTGTCGAAGATTGTTAGGTCGCCGAAGAGGGCGGCCTGGTCTTCGATTTGGGCGCGGTCGCCTACGACAACGACTTGCATGTTGGCAGAGTCGAAATATTTTCGGGCTGTGGCCATCAGGTCGGCCGAGGTGATGGCGCGGACTTTGTCGCGATAGGTTTCGAGATAGTCGGCGGGGAGTTCGTTGAGTTCGACGGTGGAGAATTGTGAGAGCAAGCCTTCCTGTGTAGCCAGCCCCATGGAAAAGACGCCGGTGAGGTAATTTTGCGCGTCGGCGAGTTCCGCGTCGGGGACGGGGAGGGAGCGGAGTTTGTCGAGCTCGTAGAAAATTTCGGTGAGCGAGGCTGCGACGACATCATTGCGCACAGCGGCCGAAACGCTGAAATAGCCGTGCTGACGCAGCGGATGGACGCTGCTGCGCGGGCTGTAGGTGTAGCCCTTGTCCTCGCGGATGTTCATTACGAGGCGCGAATTGAAGGCGCCGCCGTAAAGGCTGTTGGTGAGGCCGAGCTGGATCCAATCGGGATGCTTGCGGGTGATAGCGTGGCAGCCGGCGAGAATTTGCGTCTGGACCGAGCCGGGATTGTGGACGAGATAGACGCGGCGGCCCTGTGGCTTCGGTGGTGCAGGGAATTCCTTTGCGGGAGACTTTTTGCCGGACCAGTTGCCGAAGGTTTTTTCTATCGTTTTCAGCATGGTTTGGGGATCGAAATCGCCAACCAGCATCAGCAGCGCATTTTCCGGGGTGTAGATTTCGCGATAGACATTTTGCAGGTCATCGCGTTTGTAGGCGGCGACCTGGGCCTCGCTGGGCGAAACGAGCGCGTAGGGATGCGCGCCGAATAATATTTTGCGGAGGCGTTCGCTGGCGAGAAATCCTGGCGAGGTGCGTTCGAGCTTTACTTCCTCGAGTTTCTGACGGCGCTCGCGCTCAAATTCGTTTTCGGGAAACGAGGCTTCGCGGGCGAGTTCGTTCACCAGTTGCAGAAGCGGCTCGACGAATTCGCTGAGGCCGGCGAAGCCGATGGCGCTGGTGTCCTGCCCAGCACTGCTGCCGAGATCGGCGCCGAGACGGCGGAGGTCTTCTTCGATCTGGCGGCTGGCGCGTTTGGAAGTGCCGGTGCGGACGAGGGTGGCCGTCATTTCGGCGAGACCCGTGGAGCGATCGGAGACGAGAGCGTTGCCGGCACGGAAATAGAGCTCGCCGTGAAATTTGGGAATGGAGTGCGCTTGGGCAAGAACGACTTCGAGGCCGTTGGCGAGGCGCGCGCGGGTACGCTTGGGCCAGGTGACGGGGCGCTCGGCGGTGAGTGCGGGAACGGCTGCGGAAAATTCCGGGACGCGGGAAGCCATCAAGCAGCCTCCTTTGCGCCCGCGTTCGCGGGCGTGCGAAAGACGATGGCGCGATTTTCGGGGAGAAGATATTTTTTCGCGACGCGCTGAATGTCTTCACGCTTCACGGTGAGGAAGCCGTCAAGAATCGAATTGACGAGTTCGGGTTCGTTATCGAAGAGCGTGAAGCAGGCGAGGAGATGCATCAGGCCGTAGCGGGGCATGTAGCCGCCGCGGCCGCCTTCGAGCGTCGAGTAATAGTCGGAGCGCCATTTCACCTTGAGGTGCTGGAGTTCGTCCTCGGGGATGCCGTTTTGCTGCACTTCACGGATGACGGCGTCGAACGCGTCGAGCGTGGCTGCGTCGGAATATTCGGGCTTGTGCAGGATGCGTGTGGTCATTTGCGCGGGGCCGTTAAAGCCAAAAATGTCGTCAACGCCGCCCTCGGCTTCGACGGCGATCTGCTTTTCAAGTACGAGTTCGCGGTGAATGCGTCCCGCTCGGCCGCCATGGAGCGCCTGATCGAGCAGAGCCATGGCGTACCAATCGGGCGTGCGGCGGGCAGGCATGACGTAGGCGATGGCCATTGCCGGAAGCGTGCCGAATTTCTCTTCCACGCGGCCGCGGCGCTCTTCGGTCTGCGGCGGCTCGGTGGGATCGGCGAATGGAGGCGCGGCGCCGGCGGGAATGGATCCGAAATGTTTTTCGGCGAGGGCGAAGCCGTCTTTCGGGGTGACGTCGCCAAGCATCAAGAGAACGGCGTTGTTGGGGACGTAATAGGTTTTGAAAAAGTTTTGCACGTCGGCGAGATCGGCGGCGTCGAGGTCGTGAAAATCGCCATAAAAATTGTGCGCGTTGGCCCAGTTGCGGAAGGCGACTGGCGGCATGTCAAGCCAGGGGAAACCGCCGTAGGGCTGATTGAGGACGTTTACGCGGACTTCTTCCTTCACAACGTCGCGCTGGTTGCGGAGGTTTTCGTCGTCCACTTTCAGGGCGCGCATGCGGTCGGCTTCGAGCCAGAGCACGCGCTCGAGACCATTCGATGGCACTGCTTCGTAATAATTCGTGACGTCGTACATGGTGGAGCCGTTCAGAACTCCCCCGCTGGAATTGATGAGCTTAATGTGCTGCATTTTGGGCGCGTTTTCGGAGCCCTGGAACATCATGTGCTCGAAGAGATGCGCGAAGCCGCTGCGCCCTTGCGGTTCCAGGCGGAAACCGATTTTGTAGTAGACACCGACGGTGACGACGGGCGCGGTCGGGTCCGGCGCAATGACAACGCGCAGACCGTTTTTCAAAGTGGTGTGCTGGATGGGAATTTGCAATGAACTCAAGCGGAGCCCCCTTTGGATTTGGAAAGAAGCGGAGAATGGCGCGGAAGTTTCTCGAGATGGCCGAGGACAGCCGCGGGATCGGCGGCGAGGACGTGGCCAGAAAGGCGGCTGACGGCCTGATAGGCTTCCAAAAATTCGGGATGGTAGTGTGCGATGGCATCTTCGTGCACGGCCACGACGCCGTAATCGCCGCGGGAGAGCGGGCCGGTCCAAGCATTGTGCGGCCCGAGTTTTTCGTAGTGCTCGAGAACCTGGCGCGACAACGAGAGCAAGGCGTGGAGAGCTTCGCGTTGCGGGAGGCCGGAGGTTTTGAGCATCTGCACGCCGGCCTCTTCGATGGTGAGGACGAGTCCGGCGGCGAATGCGCCCGCTGCGTGATAGAGGGGTTTCTTTTCGGCAGTGATGTTCACAGGGACACCGCCGAGGGAACGCGCGATGGAGCGGGCAACGCGAACGGCGGGGGCGTCGCCTTCAATGGCAAAGATTTTTCCTTCGAGAGGCGGGACGCTGACGCCATTGAAGGTTTGCAGCGGGTGCATGGAAGCGGCGAACGCGCCGCACGCGCGCACCGGTTGCAAGGCGCCAGCGTCGCACGCGCCACTGGTGTGCAGAACGATTTTTCCGCGGAGTTGATGTCCGCCGATGCGAGCGAGTTCGGCGGCAATTTCGGGGATGGCGTCATCGGGTACGCTTACAAGAATGATTTTAGCGGCGAGAGCGTGGTGAGAGATGCCCGAGAATGGCTGACCGGCTCGGACGAATTTTGCGGCTTTGCGTGCCGTAGCCTCGGAATGCGCGGCGACGACAAGAATGCGCCAGCCGCGTTCATGCAGGAGGCGGCCCAAAGCGCGTCCCACGCGCCCGGCACCGAGAATGGCCAGGGTCTTCAGCATCCATGCTAGGATACCCTGAGGCTGGCATTCGACTCCAATCCGCATGCATCTCTTCTGGATCGTTCTCTTCGGACTCGCCGCACTGTTCTGGATGACTTATGGATTGAAAATGGCGTATGGCGCGCTGCGCCTGCCGTGGTTGAAGGACTACGCTGCGGCGGCGGATGCGGATTGCCCGCGGATTTCCGTGCTGTTTGGGGCGCGGGATGAAGAGGAAAAGTTGCCGGGTGCGCTTGCGACGCTGGTGGCGGTGGATTATCCCAACCTGGAAATTGTGGCGGTGGACGATCGCTCAACGGATGCGACCGCGCGGATTCTGGACGAGTTTGCGGCGAACCACCCGCAGCTCCGCGTTGTACATGTGCGCGAATTACCGCCGCGGTGGCTGGGGAAGCCGCACGCGTTGCAAAAGGCGTACGAGGCTTCAAGCGGCGAATGGCTGGTGTTTACGGATGCGGACGTGAAGTTCCGGCCGGATGCCTTGCGACGAGTGGTGGCATTCGCCCGCGATCGAGGACTGGATCATCTGGCGTTGCTTGGCGACGTGGAGCGCAGCGGCTTTTGGGATACGGTGCTGATTACATTTTTTGGGATGGGATTTCAACTGGCGGCGGATTTGCATGCGGTGAGCAATCCGAATTCGCGGGCGTACGTTGGCGTCGGCGCGTTTCAGATGTTGAAGCGCGGGGCTTACGAGGCGTGCGGGACGCACCGGCGGCTGGCGATGGAAGTGATCGACGACATGAAGCTGGGAAAGCTGGTGAAGCAGGCGGGCTTTCGCTCGGGCGTGGCGATTGCGCAGGATGCTGTTTCCGTGGAATGGCATTTGGGTTTGGAGAATTTGATTCGGGGGTTGGAGAAGAATTTTTTTGCGGCGGCGGGATTCAGCGTGAGGATGGTGGCGCTGCAGATTGTTGGCTTGTTGCTGTTTAATGTGGCGCCGTTTTTGGGGCTGGCATTTGGCGGCGGGTGGATTCGCGCGCTGGCTGGGATTTCGGTGGTAATCGCGCTGGGCTTTCACCTGGGTGGGGACGCGGTGATGCGGGTTTCGCCGTTGTATTGCCTGACGCTGCCGCTGGGTGCGACGGTTATCGCGTATATTTTGGTGCGTTCGACGGTGATTACGTTGCGGCAGGGCGGGATTTATTGGCGGGAAACGTTTTACAAATTGGAGGAGTTGCGGCGGGGAATCGTATAAACACTCCCATTTGATTACGAGGCAGCTTGCGCATTTTCAGGAGCATCCTTTGAGAACAGGCCGGCGAGGTCCTGTTGTTTAAGGGAGCGGATGCGGTCGCGGAGTTGGGCGGCTTTTTCGAATTCGAATTTCTTGGCGGCTTCGCGCATCTGGGATTCGAGTTGCTGGAGCACTTCGGCGAGCTGCGCTTCGGACTTGATGTTGGAGACGGCGGCATCGAGCCCGACCGTGTCGAGCGGAACGGTGACGTAGTCGGCTTCGACGATGTGTGCGAGTTCCATGTCCACGCCCTTGATGATGGATTGAGGAGTGATGTTGTTTTCCTTGTTGTAGGTGACCTGCTTGGCGCGACGGCGGTTGGTTTCGCCGATAGCCTGATTCATGGAGTCGGTGCGCCGGTCGGCGTAGAGAATGGCACGGCCTTCGATGTGGCGCGCACAGCGACCGATGGTTTGAATCAGCGACGTTGTGCTGCGGAGGAAACCTTCCTTGTCCGCGTCGAGAATGGCGACGAGAGAAACTTCGGGGAGGTCGAGGCCTTCGCGGAGCAGATTAATGCCGATAAGGACGTCGAATTCGCCACGGCGCAAATCGCGGAGAATTTTAATGCGATCGAGGGTTTCCACTTCGGAGTGAAGATAACGGCAGCGCACGCCGATTTCGGAGAAATATTCGCTTAGGTCTTCGGCCATGCGTTTTGTGAGCGTGGTGACGAGCACGCGTTCGTTTTTCGCGGCGCGAATGCGGATTTCCTCCAGCAAATCGTCCACTTGGCCCTTCACGGGGCGAATTTCCACTTCCGGATCAACCAGGCCGGTGGGACGAATTACCTGTTCAACAAAAACGCCGCCGGACTTGGTGAGTTCGTAGGGGCCGGGCGTTGCGGAAACGTAGATGGCCTGATTGACGCGGTGCTCGAACTCTTCGAAAGTAAGCGGACGGTTGTCGAGCGCGGACGGCATTCGGAAGCCATAATCGACAAGGGTCTGTTTGCGCGCGCGGTCGCCGTTAAACATACCGCGCACTTGCGGAACCGTGGCGTGGGACTCGTCGACGAAGAGCAGGTAATCCTGCGGTACGTAGTCAAGCAGCGTCGGCGGGGCTTCGCCGGGGAGGCGGCCACTGAGGTGGCGCGAATAATTTTCAACGCCGTGGCAATAGCCGATGGTGCGCATCATTTCCATGTCGAACATGGTGCGCTGGACGACGCGCTGGGCTTCGACGAACTTGCCCTGCTTCTCTAATTCCTTTTTCCACCAGTCGAGCTCGTCCTGGATGCTGACGATTGCGCGGTCGCGCTGATCGGGCTGCATGACGTAGTGAGTTTTCGGATAGATCGGGACGCGCGTTAGGTCTTCGTGGCCGGCGCGGATTTCGCCGGTCAGCGGATCTATCTGGCGAAGCTTATCAATCTGGTCGCCCCACATTTCGATGCGATAGGCGTTGTCCTCGTAGGTCGGATAGATTTCGAGGATGTCGCCGCGGACGCGAAAGGTGCCGCGGCGGAGGTCTTCGCTGCGCTCGTACTGGATATCAACGAAACGGCGCAGCAGGGCTTCGCGCGAGGTCTGGTGGCCTTTCTCGAGCATGACTAACATGCCGAAGTAGGCTTCGGGCGAGCCGATGCCGTAGATGCAGGAGACGCTGGCGACGACGATGACGTCCTGGCGTTCGAAGAGGGAGCGAGTGGCGCTCATGCGGAGCTTGTCGAGCTCGTCGTTGATGGTGGCTTCTTTCTCAATATAGATGTCGGCGGCGGGAACGTACGCCTCAGGCTGGTAAAAATCGTAATAGCTGACAAAATATTCCACCGCGTTTTCGGGGAAGAAGCCTTTGAACTCATGATAAAGCTGCGCGGCGAGAGTTTTGTTGTGCGCCAGGACGAGAGCCGGGCGATTGGCCTGCTCGATGACCTTGGCCATAGCGAAGGTTTTTCCGGAGCCGGTGACGCCGAGGAGAACCTGGTGCTTGTCTCCGGCATCGATGCCGCGAGTGAGCTGGTCGATGGCCGCGGGCTGGTCGCCACGGGGCTGATAGTTGCTGCGCAGCTTGAAATTCATCGTAGGGGTCTCCTGCGGGTTTTCCGGGCACAGTGGAAACTTTCATTATACCGCGAGTGGCAAATTTGCGGTTGCAGGGGATTTCAGGGAGTGGGAGCGGTGGGTGGCTGGGGGATGAAGAGGGTTTCGAGATGGCTGGTGGCTTCGACGGTGTAATGCACGCCGTTGGTGCCGTCGGATTTCATTACGGTCACTTCCATGGATTGCTGGACGTCTTCATTGGCGCGCAGGACGAGGCCGGTTTTGCGCGAGATGTAGGTGATTACCTGGTTGTGGCCTTTCGCGGTGCCGGAAGTTTTCAATTCGTGGAGGCGATATCCTTCGGGCGTGGAATCTTTCGTGGAAGATTTTTGCTTGAGGGTGGATTGCGTGAGGAAAACGGCGCAGGTTTCTCCGGGGAAGACGGGGCACTGGTCGTCGCGGGCGTAGGTGGTTTCGCGTTCCCAGACGAGGTTGGCGATGAGGGAGTCGTTGAGTTCCGGCTCTTCGAACTTCCATTTTTCGCCGGGTTTCAAGCGGGTGGGCGGAAGGGTCCAGGCAAAGGCGAAGCGGGCGACCCAGAATTGCCAGACGAGGCGCTGTTCGGGAGACAGGTCGTCGAGGCCTTTTATATTGCCGAGTTGACCGTTGCCGAAAATGTCGAGTGTGAGTTTCTGGATTGGAGAGGACGGCGGGCTGCTTGGGGCCGAAGTGGCGGGTAAGAGATCCGTTTGCACGGTGGCCGTGGGATGCGGTTTTCCCGCGACCACTTTTTGTACGGACAGGCGAATTTGGTTGGAAAGATCGCCCTGAAGCTGTTGAGGGCCGTACGAGCTGGAGACGCGGCTTTCGGTCTTCACGGAGCGGTTGAGGCGGCCGTGCACTTCGTAGAGGAGCGTTTGACCGGGTTTTAGTTGCGGCAGCAGCAAAGGGCGCGAATCGCTCTGCAGCGCGAGGGAGCAGAGAGGAACGAGCGCAGAGAGCATCACCGCGGATTTAGCCAAGCTTGCGAAGCCGCGGGGTGCTCGTGCGGGGAGGATTATTCTTGCGGCCATGCGAATTGCCGATCGAAAAAATTACGGTTGGCGCAGACTGCGCGAAGCCAGTTGCCGGCACTACTGTGAAGTAATAGGCGCTGCGTCATTCCTGTTTTCTTGCCTGGGCCACCGGGGGCACTTCGACGGTGGCGACTGGTTTTTCCATTGGGCCTCGCAATTGAAAGAGCCGCGGAGCCGCGGCGGATTTCACGCCGCGCTTGTCAGCGGGCGCGAGCGCGAAAGTGAGCTTGAGGTCTTGCGAAAAATCCAAGGTACCGTCCAACCGCGTTTTGTTGTGCGGGTTTTCCAGGACCAGCGCATCGAACTGAACTGCACGGTCATGAATGGAAAACTCACCTTCGCCAGACGCCCAACGAGAGCTGCCCGTGTGGAGAGTCCCGGTGTCCATGCTGGCGCCGACGTCCCAGCCTCGAAGTTCGAGGTTCTTGAGATGCAAGTTGCCGCTGGCGGCAAGTTGCGCGACAAGGGCATCGCGGCCGACGCCGGAGGTGGTCAGGTGCAGTTTGCCGGAGGCGGTGCCGCTCCAATACTCGGACCAATGCGCCGACCAGGGAAGCTCGGAAAGGCTGGCGCGATCAACTTCGGCGGAAATTTCATACTGGGGAGGAACGGAAAACACCGCGCTTAGGCTTCCACGGGCTGTGCCGCCGGCCCATTCGGCTTCGGCGTCGCGGACTTCGAGATGCAGATCGTGAAAGGCAGCATGCGCGCGGGCGTGGGAGAGCTTTATTTTTTCGATGGAGAGGGAATCGGTCTCGAGATCGCCCTCGGCCGTCACACGCCGCAGGAGTTCACTGGGCTTCGCGCTGGCATCGGATTTTCCGAGCAGAGAAGGAAGGAGGCGCTGCAACCAGTTCGGCCGGGCGCGCGGTCCGAACCAGAGATCGAGATCGGTGGCGTCCAGACGATCGGCATGGAGCTGAAACTTCCAGTCGTTGCCGGCGGAATCGTCGAGGGCGGGCGCGCCGCTGATGGAGCCGGACCATGTGGCGCCGAAAGCGGAGGCGCGAGTGATGGTTGCATTGCGATGACCGTTTTTCCATTCGAAGCGGGCATCGTCGAGTTTCAAAGGAAGATTCAGGCCCGCGGCTTGGAGTTGCGCTTTTGTGAACGCGAGAGAACCACTCCAGCGGCCGTTGGCGACGCCGTGTTCCCATTCGCGGGTGACAGTCCCCGCGGTGCCGCCGGTGATTTCCCAGCCGCGATTCAGGGGTTGGCCAAATGCCGCAGCGGCTTT
>Ga0210406_10002888_pt1 | contig 19163 bp, 11 predicted proteins | sample IncBWC30MmetaG_FD_155454 | JGI IMG/M metagenome (GOLD analysis project Ga0210406, IMG submission 155454) | Forest soil microbial communities from Barre Woods Harvard Forest LTER site, Petersham, Massachusetts, United States - Inc-BW-C-30-M | ecosystem: Environmental > Terrestrial > Soil >... | reverse complement strand
TCATCGGCCAATCTGAGGGGAGAAATACTGGACGTCGGCTGCGGCCTCGGTGGCGGCGCGATCTTCTGGGCGCAGGAATTCGGCGCGCAGGTCACAGCCGTGACTTGCGTCCCGTCGCATGTGGACGGGGTGGCGCGGTTTGCTGCCGATGCCGGGGTCGAATCCCGGGTATTTCCGATGCTAGGCGATGCGTTGGAGGTGCCGGGCGAGAACCGCTTTGATGCCGCCGTGGCCGTCGATAGTTCATGCTATCTTCCCAGGAAGAGCTGGTTTCGACGGCTCGCCACGCTCTTGCGCCCCGGAGGGCGAGTTTTTATCATGGACTGCTTTCTTGGACGTCCACAATATCAAGAGCGATATCAAGAGCTGTTTGACCTTTATTGGCGCACGCGCATCGGCACCGTCGACGAGTATTCGGCTGCCGCTGCTCAAGCGGGCCTGAAAGCAGAGTCGGTTGATGACATTTCTCACCGCACGAGGCATTTTTGGACAACGACGCTCGCGCTTATCCGAGCTGAGGCGGAAGGCGCCCGGTTGAACGCCGCTGAAGCCATCAGATACGAGGCATCGCTTCGCGCCCACTCTCTCGTACGGAAAGGGCTCTCCGACAAGGGCCTGCGCTACGCGTTGATGAGTTTTTGCAAGACCTCGTGAGACGCGATTCCCGAGACGAGAGCGGCATGAAGGCGCGCTTTGCCGGCCCCAGGGAGGTCGCGACTTATCGTGCAATCGGCAAAATATCGAGATAGACTTCGTCAGCAGAGATCCAATGCTCGTTCAGAACGAGGTCGCTGGTGGATCAGATTGCGGACTGGCTGAAGAAGCTCGATCTGGGGGAGTATGCCCAGCGATTTGCTGAGAACGGCATTGATTTCGGCGTGCTTTCCGACTTGACGGATCAAGACTTGGAAGAACTGGGAGTCTTGCTGGGGCATCGCCGCAAGATACTCCGTGCGATCGGAACACTCGCCGATAGCAGGTCATCCCTCGAACGGCCCCGATTGGATGAGGCAGAGCGCCGCCAACTCACAGTGATGTTCTGCGATCTGGTTGGTTCGACGGCGCTTTCGAGACACCTGGACGTCGAGGATCTCCGCGACCTGATTGGCGCCTATCACGGCTATTGCGCCGAGGCGATCAAGCATGAAGGTGGCTTCGTTGCCAGATACATGGGCGACGGCGTACTTGCCTATTTCGGCTATCCACAGGCGCATGAAGACGACGCCGAGCGCGCCGTACGCGCGGGACTGGCATTGGTCAATTCCGTGGCCAAGCTCGATGATCACGCGGGCGCGCCCTTGCATTTGCGGGTAGGGATCGCCACCGGTTTGGCAATCGTCGGTGATTTTGTCGGTGAGGGCACGGCGCAGGAGCAAGCGGTTGTCGGCGAGACCCCCAACCTTGCAGCGCGGCTTCAAAGTTTGGCCGAGCCGGACAAGGTGATCGTCGACCACAACACCCGGCGACTCCTGGGTGAACTCTTCGAATTCCGTACTCTCGGCCTCGTGTCGATCAAGGGTTTCGAGGATCCCGTTGCCGTTTGGCAGGTGATCGGCGCCAGCTTTATCGACAGCCGTTTCAGGGCATTGCGGGCGGCTACCACGCCACTGGTCGGTCGCGAGGAGGAGATCAATCTGCTCATGCGCCGCTGGCAGCAGAGCAAGGGTGGCGACGGCGCCGTTGTGCTGATCTCCGGCGAGGCGGGCATCGGCAAATCGCGCATCGCCGAGACGGTCGTCGAGCGGCTGAGTGAGGAGCCGCACACGCGCCTGCGCTTCTACTGCTCGCCTCACCACCAGGACAGCGCGTTTTATCCGTCGATCACCCAGCTTGAGCGGGCAGCCGGGTTTCGCCGTGAGGATACGCCGGAGCAGCGGCTGGACAAGCTTGAGGCCGTGCTGGCTCCCGCGACGCGCAACGCGCGCGAGACGGCGCCGCTGCTGGCCGCCCTGCTTTCGATCCCGGCCGGCGGTCGCTATCCGCCGCTCCAGCTCAGCCCGCAACGGCGCAAGGAGCAGACGTTGCGGGTTCTCGTGGCGCAGGTCGAGGCTCTGGCGGCGTGCCAGCCCGTGCTGATTGTGGTTGAGGACGCACATTGGAGCGACCCGAGCTCTCGCGATCTGTTCGATCTGATCATCGACCGTGTTGCGACGCTCCCGGTCTTGGTCATCGTCACGTTCCGGCCGGAGTTCACCGCGGCGGGGGTCGGTCGGGCGCACGTGACGCAGCTCTATCTCAACCGATTGCGATCTCGGCAATGCGCCGAGATGATCTCCTACGTGACCGGTGGCAAGGCGTTGCCCCGCGAGATCCTCGACCAAATTGTCGATCGCACGGACGGTGTCCCGCTGTTCGTCGAGGAATTGACAAAGGCGGTGATCGAGAGCGGCGTGCTGGCGGACGCCGGTGAGCGCTGGACCGTGGCCGGGCCATTGCCGCCGCTCGCGATCCCGACCTCACTCAACGCGTCGCTATTGGCGCGGCTCGATCGCCTGTCGGCGGTGCGGGAGGTCGCGCAGATTGGTGCCGCGCTCGGCCGGCAGTTCTCCCACGAGCTGATCAGCGCCGTCGCATCGATGCCGCAGCGCCAGCTCGACGACGCGCTGTCGCTGCTGGTGAGCAACGAGCTTATATTCCGCAGCGGCGTTCCGCCGGATGCCGAATACACGTTCAAGCACGCCTTGGTGCAGGACGCCGCTTACAGCACTTTGCTGCGAAGGCGGCGCCTCCAGCTGCATGGCCACATCACAGCGGCATTGGAAGGGCAATTTCCGGAGATCGTGGAGACGCAGCCCGAGCTATTGGCCCGGCATTGTGCGGAAGCAGGGCTGATGGAGAAGGCGGTCGATTACTGCCTCAAGGCCGGCCGGCAAGCGATAGAGAAGTGGGCGATGACTGAGGCCGTGGCGCAGCTCAAGAAGGGGCTCGACCTCCTGTCTCGCGTTGCCGACGGTGCTGCGCATCAAGAACAGGAGCTCAACCTGCAAATAGCGCTGGGACAGGCGCTGCTTGCGACGAGTGGATACTCCGCACCGGAGCCGGGCGAGGCGTATGCGCGCGCGCGTCATCTTTGTGAGCAGCTCGATCGGTGGGCGCAACTGGGGCCGATTCTGTATGGACAGTTTGTGTTTCACCTCGTGCGAGGGGAGCTGGAGCGGGCGGAACATCATGCCAAGGAGATGCGTCACCTGGGCGAGGCCCGGAACGAGCTGGTATGGAGGTGTCTCGGCTCAAGGGTGAGTGGGGTCATTTGCTGCGTTCTTGGCAAGTTCGCCGATGCCCGCATGCACTGCGAGGACACTCTCTCAATTTGGGATGCGAGCTATCGCGCCGCGGCGGCTGCGCCGGCAGATCCACATGTGTCGACCCTGCTGTATCTTTCCCGGACGATGATATGCCTCGGTTACATCGATCAAGCGCGTTTGCGGCGGGAGGAGGCGCTGGCCGAAGCGCGCCGTCTCTCACCGTTCACTCTGGCTTACACGTCGCCTGGGCAAGCCACTGGGCCGTCGAGGGGATGGACTCGGCAGCAACGACGCTTCGCGCGGCGGACGAGGTATTGTCCATCTCAAAGGAGCAGGGCTTCCCGCTGCTCCTGGGATTCGGAAACATCATGCGAGGCTGGAGCCTGGGCGCTTTGGGCCAGGCGAACGAGGGCATCCCGCTTCTGCTCGAAGGTCTGGCCACCTATCGCGACACCGGTGCTCGTCTGGCTCTGCCATTTGTGCTGACAACTCTTGCAGAGACTTACGCCAAGTCGGGGTTGCTGGAGGAAGGCCTAAGTCGGCTCGCCGAAGCGGCCGACGTCGTCGAGGTCACGCAGGAGCGCTGGGCCGAAGCCGAAATGCATCGATTAAGGGGAAGAATATTGCTGGAGATGGATCAGCCTGTTGCGGCGGAGGATTGCTACCGTCAGGCACTCGCGGTGGCGCGCCGTCAGGGCGCGAAGTTCTGGGAATTACGCGCAGGCACCAGCCTTGCCCGACTTTGGCGCGATCAGGGCAAACACACCGCGGCCCGCGATCTATTGTCGCCGTGTTACGAATGGTTCAGCGAAGGCCTTGAAACTCCGGTCCTGCGACACGGCAGGGAACTGCTGCGGGAGCTGGCGTGATACGCGCGCGAGCCACGCGCCGCCCGAACATGGCCGACGCCCCATTGAAGTGCTCAAGGACGTCGGCATATGGCGTTCGGCGAATGCGACGGCTCACAGCGTCTTGAGATATTCGAGCACGGCGGTTCGCTCCTCTTCCGTCAGTTGGTCCGCAAAGGGATGGCCCATATTGCCCTGGCCAAAGACGGAGGTGTCGAAAAGGCGACGTTTTTCGGAAGCCGTCATCGATGGAATGGCTGGAATAGCAGTGAACTCCTCCACCGGAAGACCGACGCGGCTATCGTCGTAGCCGTCGTAATCCGTGACCTTCCATACGGCGGGCCGCTTGTCTGGATGGAGCAAGTGAAACAGCGTCGGCACCGAGCCATTGTGCAGATAAGGCGCCGAAGCCCAAATTCCATCCAACGGCGGCGCTATATAAGTCTGCTGATTCAGAGTGTCCTTCGAATCGACCGCGTCGAATTTGTTGGACAATCGCAACTCATCGTACTTAACGAAGTTGCCAGGCTGCGCGGTCTTGAGATCGAGACCGAACTTATTGAACCAGCTCCCATAATATTTGCTGACGAAGTCGCCCTTGCCCTTCAGGTCGACCGGATCGGTTTTTACTACGTCGATCCGAATGTTCCTGTTGGGAAACGTCGGATGCTCTCCGTAGGTGCCGTGGCACCCGGCACATTCTCTTTCGAAGGTCAACTTCCCCTGAGCGGCGAGCTCCTGATTGATGGGGCCGGGATATTTGGGCGCCGAAACTGAATCCAGCCAGTTGGCGACGTCTTCGAAGTCAGGCAGAAGTGCCGTGAATTGGTCGGCCGTAAGGGTTTTGTCGTAGAGCACCGCAAGCATCGGGGGGCGCGGGCTAACACTGATGAATCCAGCATGATAGAGGCGAGTTTTCTTCTTGATGTTCCAGTACGGCGAAGGGTGGTATCAAAGTTCGGCGACGCGCTTGGTTGCGAGTGCCCGTTTGGACGCAGCTCCGGAGTGCGACCGCTTAGCAGCTCCCCTTCTTCGATCCAGACATTGCTGCCACCGCGCGTGCGGCTGTAATGTTCGCTGACGAAGCCGGGGATCGGGATCGGACGCGGAGGATTGGGGTGTCCCGTGTTTATTATTTGTAGAGCTGCGGCGTCTTCGGCCAAAGTCGCTAGATCCATACGTTGGTTTGGAAGCCCAGGGACAATCATGCCGCGGATGGAGCCGCTGTGACAAAGGAGGCAATTGAAGTGAACGCCGTGCGTGTTCGGATTGTAGGCCAATCCCATGGGTAGACCGTAATTTTCGTACGGCGCGTCGACGAAGCCATAGCGTGCATAAGCCAGCTTTCGGCGCGTTTCGGGAGAAGCGTTTTTGGCCTTTTCGCCGTCGTCGCCATCCCAGGCTTTGTAGAGATTGTCGAGATCGGACAGTTTCAGAAGTTCGGGACCTAGCGGGAGTTGTTGGAGGAACAGATAGCCTCGCTTGGCCCTTTCGGGATCGACGGGACGATGAGGCGAAGTGTCGACAAACATCGCCGCAGTGTCGGCAGTTATAACGGTAGAGCCACAGACGCTGAAAATACCGATAACTGCAACAAGAACTGCAAACGGAATAAATTTTCTCATGACCAAGCTCCCTTGATGTCGCTCGATCTACCCAACGTTGAAAGACATAAGGCTATCATTGCCGGGGTGGCGGGTCCAGTGAGCGAATCTCAAAAGGCGCGGGACGCCCCTGCCTGAGGGGGCGAACCTTCTAGCGGTTCGCCAGCCAGAAGATCACGCTCAGCACGATGCTGATCAGCAGTGATGTCATGAGCGGGAAGTAGAATGAATAGTTCTCGCCCTCGATATGGATATCGCCGGGCAATCGGCCGAGGCCGAGCTTGCCGATTACGGGCCACAGAAGTCCGGCGGCGACAAGGACCAGTCCGACAATGATCAGCGTGCGGGCCATCCGGTACCTCGGTGATCCCGTTCGGGACATCTTACCGCGTTCTGCGTCTCATCCCCACGGTCCACGGGAGGTCGGCGGGCGGTTCCAGGGACTGCTCGCAGTATCGCCAGGCCCGGTATGAACCTGCGGCATTGTGCCGCTTGCACCGAGTTCGGCCGCGAGCCGCTGCAGGGCGGCGATGCGGTTCTCGGTCGATGGATGCGTCGTAAACAGGTTGTCGACACCGTGGCCGGACAGCGGATTGACAATGAACATGTGCGCGGTCGCCGGATTGTGCTCGGCATCCATGTTCGGGATCTGATGGGCCGCGTTTTGGATCTTGACGAGGGCGGAGGCGAGCCACATCGGCTGTCCGGCGATGCGCGCGCCGAGATTGTCGGCGGCGTATTCGCGGGTGCGGCTGATCGCCATCTGCACCAGCATGGCCGCGAGCGGCGCGAGAACCATCATGAGGATCGTCGCGATCACGCCGGGACTGCTATTGTTGTTGCGATGGCCGCCGAAGAAGATGCCGAACTGCGCCAGCATCGAGATCGCGCCGGCGATGGTCGCGGTAATGGTCATCAGCAGCGTGTCGTGATTTTTGACATGAGCGAGCTCATGCGAGATCACGCCGGCGAGTTCTTCCGGGCTCAGCGACTGCATCAGTCCGGTGGTCACGGCCACCGCCGCGTTTTGCGGATTGCGGCCGGTCGCAAACGCGTTGGGCTGCGGGTTGTCCATCACGAACACACGCGGCATTGGCAGGCCGGCGCGGCCCGCGAGTTCGGCCACGAGTCCGACAAGCTCAGGCGCGGAGTTTCGATCGACCTCATGGGCGCCATAGGTCGCCAGCACCATGCGGTCCGAGTTCCAATAGGCGAACAGGTTGGTCGCGCCGGCGAACAGAAGTGCAATCATCGCGCCATTGCCGCCGCCGATCAGATAGCCGACGCCCATGAACAGGGCTGTGAGGCCTGCCAGCAGAATTGCAGTCCGCAAGTAATTCATTGCTGCCTCCCTCGAGCCGCCGCCGTCGGGTGCGGCTGATCTCTAAAGTAGGGATCTGGCCCGCGGTGCCGCAAGACGGGGCTGGTCATGATCCGGAAAAAGCCTGCCCCAACTTGGATGGCTGGGAGCGCTGATTTTCCCTGAGCCGGCAATTTGGAGAGTGATTTTTCGGCGCCAGCGACAATGCTTCCGGCTCGGCGCAATCGAGTCTAACATCATCAGGCTGACGGTGACCGCCGTCGCTGCGCATCTTGCGCTGGGCGTTTGAGCAACCAGTCAACGACACCGGAGCCCTGCCATGCCTGTCGAGTTCATCGGCTTCATCACCAACAACAATTCGTCCGAGACCATCGTGCGCTCCGGCCCGGTGCTCGATCCGCCCCATATCGAGACGGTGGCGAAGGCGCATGAGCTCGCGGGCTTCGACCGCGCGCTGCTCGCGTTTCATTCGACGAGCCCCGACTGCCTGCAGGTCGCCCAGCATGTGCTTGGCATCACCAGGAAGCTGAAGATGATGATCGCGCAACGGCCCGGCTTCACCGCGCCGACGCTGCTCGCGCGCCAGCTTGCGACAATCGACCAGCTCTATCCGGGCCGCGTCTCGCTCCACGTCATCACCGGGGGCAATGCCGCCGAGTTGCGGCAGGACGGCAATACGCTTGATGACAAGGACGAGCGCTACGCGCGCACCAAGGAGTTCCTCGACGTCGTGCGGCTGGAATGGACCAGCGAAAAGCCGTTCGACTACAGCGGCAAATACTACAAGGTCGAAAAGGGCTTTTCGCAAGTGAAGCCCTCTCAGCAGGGCGGCATCTACACTTTTGTCGGCGGCGGCTCCGATGCCGCCATCGAGGTCGCGGGCAAGCATGCGGACACCTTTGCCTTATGGGGCGAGTCCTATGCGCAGGTGCGCGACGTCACCGCCCGCGTGCGTGCCGCTGCGGCGAGACATGGGCGGCCGTGCCCGCGCTTCAGCCTGTCGGTGCGGCCGATCCTCGCCGGCACCGAGGAGGCGGCGTGGAAGAAGGCGGAAAATATTCTGGAGCGCGCGACCGCCTTGCAGGATCAGACCGGCTATCGCAAGCCGGCGGACGGGCACGCCACCGCCGGCGCCAAGCGGCTCTTGGCGCTCGCCGACCAGGGCACACGGATCGACAAGCGGCTATGGACCGAAATCGCCAAGCTCACCGGCGCCAACAGCAACACCACGGCGCTGGTCGGAACTCCCGAACAGGTCGCCGACGTGTTCGGCGATTATTACGATCTCGGCGTCAGCCACTTTTTGATCCGTGGCTTCGACCCGCTGATCGATGCGATCGACTATGGCCGCACGCTCATTCCCTTGACGCGCACGCTGATCGCCGAACGCGACGCAAGGCCCGGCGTCGCCGCGGAGTGACCTTGGCCATCGAGTGGCGATTATCCCGCGGCCCGGCGCGGCATCGCGTCCGACGTGACGTCGGCCGGCGACGCGGGGATCTGCATCAGGATGGTCTGCCCGGTTGAAGCGATCTCGATGCCGCATTCCTGGAAACGCCGCTTCATGCGGCGATTGAATTCGCGCTGCACGGGCCAGCGCCCGCTATCGGTGCAGCGGATCTGGCCGACAATGGTCGCCATGGATCCGTCTACCTTGTCGACGCCCCACAATTCGAGGTCGCCGCGGATGGCCTGCCTGTAATCCGCCTCGCAGCGCATTTCGGCGACGATATCCTTGAGGATCTGGCTGGCGCGGTCGGTGTCTTCCTTGTAGGCGACGCTGACGCTCACCGCGGCGTTGCCGGCGCCGCGGCTCGCATTGGTGATGGTCGTCACCGCGCTGAAGGGAACGATATGCACCGAGCCGTCGGCCGCGCGCAGGCGGATGGTACGGATCGAGACATTTTCGACAGTCCCTGACAGCCCTGCGACACTGACATTGTCGCCGACCTGGACGCCATTTTCCAACAGCAGAAACAGCCCAGTGATCAGGTCCTGCACGAGCCTCTGCGACCCGAAACCGATGGCGATGCCGACAATGCCGGCGCCGGCCAAAAGCGGCGCGACGTTGACGCCGATCTCGCTCAACGCTGTCAGGCCGACCACGGCAACGATCAGGCACAACAGCGCCGTGCGCAGCATTGGCCGGAAGGTGCGCAGCCGTGCGGCGCGCGCATAGTGACCGTCGTGCGACAAGCTGTTGATCTGGCGATCCATCAGCGCATTGCTGATTTCCCAGATCGCCGCCGCCACCAGCGCGGCGATGGCGACGGTCGCGAGTGCGGACAACAGCCGGCTGCCGATCTGGCCGCCGTAGAACCAGACGATGGCGTCCACCCCCCAGATCTCAAGCACCGCGACAAAACCGATAAAGGCGATGATCGTCGCGACGATCCTGCGCAAGAGCGGCAGATAGCGGTTGGCGCGGGTCTCCAGCCCGGGAAAGCGCTGCAGGATGTCCGGACGGACCGAGAAGCCGCGGTCGATCACGCTCAACACCACGATGGTCAAAAGGCGCGTGATCCCGACGACCGCGACAGTGCCGATGAAATATTGCAGCAACAGCGAATAACCGTTCCGGATATTCATCGCCCAGACCGCCCAGAGCGCGATATCCACGGTGATGGCGAGGTAATGCCACAAGCTTGCGAGCCGATCGCGGGCCCTGGCGGCGAGGCCCTCGCGGCCGGTCGGCGCGCGAATGAGATCCGCGACCTGCCGGCGGCACTGCAAGATGATGACGACGACGAAGAGATGCACCACCAGCATCACCAGGCGCAACAGCGCCGCATAGCCTCCACGGTGCAGGCCCAACAGCAGCGCCACGTTTGCAAAGGCGATGCCTGACACGGCGACGCTAACGATGCGTCTTGCCCAGATTTCGATATAAGCGGCGGTCTCGGCACGCACGCAAAACAGCCCGAACGGCCCGGCCAGCGCACGAACGGCGCAGATGAGGCCGCGCGACAGCGCATAGGCGTTGACGACCGCGAGGATCACGAGCCGCGTTGTCGGCATGTCGCCGATCTCGGTGCCGAGCAGCATCATGGCGATGCCGAGGAAGGCAAGCACCGGGAGCAGATCGAGCATGAGACGTCCCAGCACGAAGGGCAGCCTGATGAGCGACTGCCAAGCGCGTGCCAGGCTGAGACGACGCCGGTACGGCTCCGGATCCGCCGTGACGTCAGCCGCGGAGGACGGCGGATCGACAACCGCCAACGTCCGCGCCGGTGCGCGCGCAGCTTTCGGTATGCGCGCTTCCAGAAGCGCCACCGGCCGCTTCATGAGGCGGAAGATCAGCCATTCGGCGGCGAGTGCGCAGCAGAACACCAGCGCCAGCTTCCAGGCGATATCGAGCAACTCGCTGTAAGCCTCGGGGTCGTTGGCTGTGCGAACAAACCACCAGTAGAACGCCTTGAAGTGCGTCAGCGTGCGCGCGACATCGGCGATCTCGCGCGACATTTCGCCGACCTGCTCGGATACGGTCAAAAGCAGCTGCGCACCAAGGCTGTCAGCCGCGAGCGGGATTGCGGATTTGTGTTCGGGTGCGGGCGGCGCGGCTTGCCCCTGCGGCGAGGCTTGTCCTTGCGGCGAGGCTTGCGCCTGCGGCGAGGCATTGGCGATCGCGCGCAGCGTATCGATCATTTGCGCGCGCTTCTTGTCGTCCTGGAGCGTATCGAGCGCCTGCTTCGCCTGCTCCGGCGTCAACGCACCGGCGTTGTTCGTCGTGGGAGCGGCCTGCGCCCCGCCATTCGGCGCGGACGGACCCGTATTCTGGGCAGAGGCGGGGCAGGTGAACAATGCGAAGGCGAGCAGGATCGCGGAGCAGAGCCTGTGCGACACGAAGACCTCTTCGAATCTGTGCGCGAACAATGCCGCAACCGGAATCGCTTCTGCGCATGCGTCATGTCGGAGCGCGCCTTTTCGCCGCCATCATGTGTCGGAAGTTTGCCGGCGCAGCGGCTTTCTCTTGGTATTTGCCGGATGCACGCGCGGTTGAGGCGCACCGCCACGGTCGCCGGGGGACATGGTGTTGTCTAACCCTGTTCATCTGCCCGGCGCCCAAATTCCGCATCGAAGAAATAACGGCGATCCCCGGTTGCAGAGGCTCATCGCCACACCAAAGCCACAAGGGTTTACCGGCAATTAAGCCACCGCGCTTACGGTTAACGCCGAATCCAGCTTGTGTCGTAAAATGCTCCTGACGAGGCCGTGCCCGGCATGGCCTTGACGAGGTCTTTGATGCCTGTGCCGACGATATTGTTGCGGACCGCCTGCGTTCTGCTCGCTCTCCTTGCGATCCCCCCGGTGCGAGCTGCCGACATCGTTCTGCGCTTCGGCTCGGTCAATACCGAAGGCACCGCACCCTATGACCAGGCCCTGGTGCCATTCGCGCGGGCGGTTGAAGAGGAGGCCGGCGGCCGGATCGAGGTCGCGCTGAAGCCGATCGGCGGCTATGGCAAGCCGGCCGATCTGTTCAACATGGTGGAACGGGGCGACATCGAAATGGCGGCGACGGTGCAGGGCTACAATCCCGGCCGCTTCCCGCAATCCTCGGTGATGGAGCTGCCCTTCATGTTTCCGAACCCGGTCGCCGGCACCGAGGCGATGATGTCGCTCTACCGCGAGGGGTTGCTCAGTGAGGATTACGCCTCGGTCAAGGTGCTCGCGCTCTATGTGCTGCCGCCCTATCCGATCTTCACGACCGGCAAGAAGATCCAGACAGTGAAGGATTTCCGCGGCTTGCGCATGCGCACGCCGAGCATCACGGTCGGCCTTGCGCTGGCCAAGCTCGGGGCGGTGCCGCTCGGCATTCCCCTCAACACGATCGGCGACAGCATCGCCAGCGGCTATGTCGACGCCATCGCCTATGGCTGGGATTCGACCACGACGACCAAGGGTGCCGGCGGTAAGCTGCTGTCCGACCAGCTCAACGTCGTGATCGACGCGCATCTCGCGGCACCTGCGCTGATGGTGGTGATGAACCGCGCGCGCTGGGAAGCGCTGCCCGATGATCTGAAGACGATCATCGAAAAGCACGGCGCCGAGCTTGCCTTTGCAAGCGCGCGCATCCGCGAGGCGCAGGAAGCCATCACCAAAAAGAGCCTGCAGAACGACCCGCGCTTCACCACGCTGACCTTCAGCGACGAGCAGCTTGCCGAGCTGAAGCGGGTGACCGCGCCGGCAGTGCAGGAATGGAAGGCCAATGTCGCGAAGCAGGGCATCGATTCCGAGCGCCTCTACAAGCGCGCCATCGAGCTCATTCAGCGATACAAGGTCGCCGCAAGATAAATCAAGTGAAGACAAATCAAGTGAAGATAAGTCAAGAGACATGCAGCCTGCGGGGGCAGGATAGAGGGGACCGCGACGGTGACAGCACGTAGCCGGCTCGGAATCCGGGCAAAACTCTTCTTCGCCTTTGCGGCGGTCTCGGGAACCACGGTCGTTGCCGGCATCGCCGCGTGGCTGATGTTCTCGCAGGTGCGCGATCTCTTCCATGGCGTTGCGGGCCGCAGCATTCCGGAGATCGTCGGCACGTTGGGCCTGCAGACCGAAACCCAGGCGCTGGCCGGCGCCGCGCCGACGCTGCTTGCGGTCAAATCCCCCGCGCAGCAGCAGCAGGAGGTCGCCGCGCTGAAGGCGCGCCAGGAGGTGATCGCCCGGCGGCTCGACGCGATTGCCGCCACGCGCGCGGACCAGCAATCGATCGCCCGGCTGAAGTCGCTGATTTCAGCGATGAACGACAAGCTCGCTTCGCTCGATCGCGCGGTCGCCGATCGCCTGAAGCTCGGCGCGCATGGCGCGGAGACCGTGAAGGCGGCCCAGGACGCGCAAGGGAAGCTCAACGACGTGCTGTTGCCGGCGGCGGAAAAAGCGCAGGCCGATATCACGATGGTGTCCATGACCATCGGCGGCGACGCCAACCAGTCGATGATGACCCTGCTCAAGCTGGTCTCGACAGAGGTGCCGGTGTCGCAGGGCTTTGCCGATCTCATCGGCTTCGTCAATCTCGCCGGAAGCCTGATCGACCGCGCCGCGGTCGCGCCGAATGCCGAGAGCGTCGCGGCGCTGGAGAAGAATTTCAAGGCGATGACCGCCCGGATCGAGGAGAAGATGGATATCGTCGAGACGCTGCAGCCGACCAGGGATCTGCGGAAGACCGCGGAAGGCTGGCTCAGGATCGGCGCGACCGACACGATTTTCGAGACACGCCGCAACGAGATCGCCGCCGGCCAGCTCGGTGAGAGGCTGCTCGACGAGACGCGCAGGCTCACCGACGAACTCACGGGCGAAGTTGCGGGCCAGGTCGATGCCGTCACCAGCAAGGCCAAGAACGCGACCGATCGCTCGGACCAGGCGATCAACTTCGGCACCTTCATCATGCTGATGATCGCAGGCGCGAGCGTTGTCGGCGCGGCGCTGTTCGTCTGGTTCTACATTGGCGGCAATCTGGTGGCGCGTCTCGTCGGACTCGAAAAGACCATGACGCGGCTTGCGTCGGGCGATCTCTCCGCCGAGGTCGGCGCGAGGCGCGGCGGCGACGAGATCGGGCAGATGGCGGAAGCCTTGTCCGTGTTCCGCGAAGGCATCGTCAAGGCCAATGCCGCCGCGGCCGAGAAGGCGCGCGAGCAGGAGGCGAAGCAGCGGCAGGCCGCGGCGATCGACCAGTTCACCCGCGAGTTCAATGACGGCGCGACCAGCGCGCTGGCCGCGGTGTCGACTGCGGCAGCCCGCATGAAGGGCTCCGCGGAAAAGATGTCGCATGTCGCAGCCCAGGCCAAGTCGCAGACCGGCGCGGCGGCCTCCGCCTCCGCGCAAGCCACAGAGAATGTCCAGACGGTCGCGGCCGCGACCGAGGAGCTTACCGGCTCGATCCGCGAGATCTCGCGGCAGGTCGGCGAGTGCACGCGGATCGCGACGGAAGCGGTCGAGCAGGTCGGGCGCAGCGAGGTCACGGTCACGGCGCTCGCCAATGCCGCCGACCGGATCGGCGAGGTGGTCGGTCTGATCAACACGATCGCCGCCCAGACCAATCTGCTGGCGCTGAATGCCACGATCGAGGCGGCGCGGGCCGGCGAGGCCGGCAAGGGCTTCGCCGTCGTCGCCGCCGAGGTCAAATCGCTGGCGACGCAGACGGCGAAGGCCACCGACGGCATCACCGAGCAGGTTGCCGCGATCCAGGGCTCGACCCAGGAAGCCGTGGACACCATCAAGGGCATCGGCCAGATCATCGACCGGATGTCGCAGATCGCCTCCACCGTCGCAGCCGCCGTCGAGGAGCAGGGCGCGGCGACGGCCGAGATCGCGCGCAACATCCAGCAGGCCGCGGCCGGGACCCAGAAAGTCACGCGGAATATCGACGGCGTTTCGAGTGTCGCCAATCAGAGCGGCGAAACCGCGGCGCACGTTCTGGAATACTCAGGCAGCCTCGCCGCTGAATCGGAGGCGCTGAGCGACGAGGTCGCGCGCTTTCTCAACCGCATCAAGGGGGCTTAAGGTTCGCCGCCAGCCGGGCGCTCAGCGCCTCGTGCCCGTTCGCGCCGCAGGAGTCGCAAAAGCGAGACTGGACTTGGGCTCCGCCATTCGGCACGAAGGGCAGGACTCTCGTCTTTCCAGGACGGTTCCCATGCCCACGCTTGCCAATGCTTTGCTCGCAGCGCTCAGGGATCACGGTGCCCACGAGATTTTCGGCATTCCCGGCGACTTCGTGCTGCCGCTTTTCAAGGTCATCGAGGAAAGCAATATCCTGCCGAATTTCACGCTGAGCCATGAGCCGGCGGTCGGTTTCGCGGCGGATGCGGCGGCGCGCTATCACGCCGGTCTCGGCGTTGCGGTCGTCACCTATGGCGCCGGCGCCTTCAATCTCGTCAACTCGATCGCGGGCGCCTATGCGGAGCGCTCGCCGGTCGTGGTGATCGCGGGCGCGCCGGGTGCGCGCGAGCGGACCAGCGGGTTCCTGCTGCATCACCAGGCGCGCACCGTCGATACGCAACTCGCCGTGTTCAGGGAAATCACCTGCGACCAGGCGGTGCTGACCGATCCCGCCACCGCGCCGGCCCAGATCGCGCGGGTGCTGCGCAGCGCGCGGGAAATGTCGCTGCCGGTCTATCTCGAGTTTCCCCGCGACATGGTCGGTGCAGAGGTCGATCCTGTCATGGCGCTGCCGCCGCGACATGCCGATGCCGCCGCGCTCGCCGAATGCGCCGACGAAATTCTGGAGCGCATCGACAACGCGGTCGCGCCGGTCGCGGTCGTCGATGTCGAAATCCGCCGCTATGGCGTCGAGGACAAGATCGCGGCGTTGACGCGCAAGCTGAACCTGCCTCTGGTGACGACCTTCATGGGCCGCGGCCTTCTGGAGCAGTGGGGCGATGTCGTCGCCGGCACCTATCTCGGCGCGGCCGGCGACCCCGCGATTACGAAGCTGGTCGAGGACGCCGACCTCGTGCTGATGCTCGGCGTGATCTTCTCCGACACCAATTTCGCGCTGTCCAATCGCGCGCCGGACCCGCGCCGCACCATTCTCGCCTCGAGCCGCGAGGTGCTGATCGGCCATCACGTGTTCCGCGACATGCCGCTGGCCGACCTGATCGGTAGCCTGGAGGCGCGCGCCAAGCCACGCGTGCCGCGGCCGCATCAGACGAAGCAGCGATCGGCCTATCCGCGCGGCCTGCCGGCCGACGATGCGCCGATTGCGCCGTCCGATGTCGCGACCGCGATCAACGACCTGTTCGACCGTCACGGCAAGATGCCGATGACGTCGGACATTGGCGACTGCCTGTTCACCGCGATGGAGATCGACAACACGGCGCTGGCTGCGCCGGGCTATTACGCGGGCATGGGCTTTGGCGTGCCCGCCGGGATCGGCGTCGCCGCCACCGGCTTGCGGCCGCTGATCCTGGTCGGCGATGGCGCTTTTCAGATGACCGGTTGGGAGCTCGGCAATTGCCGCCGTTACGGGCTCGATCCGATCGTCGTGCTGTTCAACAATCTGAGCTGGGAAATGCTGCGCGTGTTCCAGCCGGAATCGCGTTTCAACGATCTCGACGACTGGCATTTCGCCGATGTCGCGGCCTCGATCGGCGGGGTGGGCGAACGGGTCACGACGCGGCGCGAACTCGCCGCTGCGCTCGATCGCGCGGTCAGGCGGCGCGGGCAGTTTTCGCTGGTCGAAGTGATGCTGCCGCGCGGCGCCACATCGGATACGCTGGCGCGCTTCGTTTCCGGCTTCAAATCGGTGCGCGAACGTATGGCGAAGCGCTAGAGCGTTTTCGAGCGAAGCATGCCCTCGGACTTGATCCGGGGGTGGGTACCGGTTCGCGTGGAGAAAACGCGTCAAAACAAGAGGCTAGAGCCTCCGTTCCGATTCAATCGGAACGGAAAAGGCTCTAGCCGCAGCCGTCAAACCGGCTTCGATCGCTGGCCGACCCGCACCAGCGTTTCATCGGGGTCGGAGAGCGAAAACTCATACATGCCCCAGGGCTTGTGCTCCGGCCCATGCTTTTCGAGCGTCTCGCCCTTGAATTTAGCGGCCAGCGCGTCGACTTCATCGGTATAGAGATAGAGCCCGAACGGGTTGCGTCCGGGGACGAGCCAGCCCTCCACCGCGTCGGTCAAATGCAGATGGCCGCCCTGGCCGTCGGACAGTATCCGGTAGTTGTCGTCCTCGCCCTCGCCCTTGCCCTTGGCCGGTTTCTCGCTCTCCGGCCGCCTGAAGCCGAGCCGATTGTAGAAGGTCTCGGATGCGTCGAGATCATTGCAGGGCAGGATGGCGATCATTGCGTGGGCGGGCGGCATCTGGAACTCCTGGCATCGTGTCACCAAAAGAGCGATGACCGAATATACCCGCCGCGACGGTCGTGGTGGTGCCAAGAGCGTGAACTGCAAAAGCCGCGAAAATGATGGTTCCGCGCATCAGTTCCACATAGGCATCCGCTGCCACTATGGCATCATGTCTCCAGGACGGAGAACGATCCCATGATCATCATCGACGCGCTGCTCGTCGTTGCTATGTTGTTTTTCCTTTTCCTGCCGATCACCGACCGCAAGACGGTGCGGATGAAGCTCTGCGTGCTGTGCGCGATCGCGGCCGCCCTCGCGGCCTCAGTCACCTGGACGTCCGTGCCCAATCTTCAGATCGCAAGCGTCGCGACCGACCACTAATCCCTCAAGCCTGCGCGCGGTGGATACGGCGTGAGCGTTCTTCGGACAGGGCGGCCTCCGCCGTGGTGAGCTTCTCCAGCCGAACCGCCACATGCTTGTGGTACGGCGTCTTGGCAACGGGATCGCAATTACCGGTATCGGTCAGCGCGTTGACGCGCGGGCCATTGTTCAGCCGCTCGCCGTCATTGGCGGGGTAGGACTGGCCATAGCCATGGGGCAGCGCGAGCTGGCCCCGGCGCATGCCATTGTCCACCTTGCAACGGACGACGATCCGTCCCGCCGGCGAGCGGACCGCGATCCACTCGCCATCGCTGGCACCCAGCTCCTCCAGGTCCCGCGCATTGATCAGAAGCGCACCGTCCGGGTCATCGCGGCGCCAGGCGGGATCGCGGAAAATCTGGTTGGCGTTGAACATGCGCCGCTGCCCGGCGGCGAGCACGAAGGGGTAGTCCCTGGGCGCTTCGGCCGCCGCGGGATCGAGCTTTCCGAGCCAGTCGAGCATTGGCGCAATCGCAAGCCGGATCTTCCGGTCGGGATGGGCGAGCAGCGACCAGACCTCGTCATAGCTGTGCTCGGTAATGGCAGCGCCGCTGCGGCCGCCGACGACCGCATCGAACAGCGCGTCGCCGAGCTCATCCGTCCGGTATCGCCGATCCGCGCCAAGCGCGCGCCGCACCGCCTCGGGCGCGCGTTTTGCGCAGAGTTGCGCGGCCTGCCAGAGCGGAGCGGCGGCTGCCGTGCCGTCCGGCAGCGTCGCGCCGAGCGTATTGTAGAGGACCAGCGGGCCCACCGCAGCGGCCTGCGGGTTTGCCGCCATGAAACCGCGCAAGGCGCCGGCGAAAGCCGCGCGCGAGTGGAGCGCGGCCTCGCGCAGCGGCGCGAGCGCGTTGTCGCCGGGCAAAAGCCCGAGCGCCCGGGCGAGCCGCGTATAGATTTCCGGCTCGGGCAGCGTGCCTTCCAGCGGCGGCACCACGCCCGGGCGCACGTGGAAATAGTTGGTCGGGAATTCGAGATTGAACAGCGTGAACTCGGTCTTCTCATATTGGGACGACGCCGGCAGCACGTAATGCGCCAGGCGCGCGGTCTCGGTCATCGCGACATCGACCACAACGCAGAGATCGAGCGTGCCGAGCGCCTTCTCCACCTCCGCGGTGTTGGCCGCGGTATTCGCCGGGTTTGAGCTGTCGATCCACACGCCGCGAAGGCGGTCGGGATGATCGCTCAGAATGGCCCGCGGAAAGATGTTCGGCGGCAACAGCCCCGCGATGATCTCGGTGTCCGTCGGCTCGAATTTCTGGTTCGGAGAGTTGCCCCACAGCGGGTGCAGCCAGGAATGCAATTGATTGGTGCCTTTCCGGCCGAAACTGCCGGTCAGCATGATCAGCAGCTTTTCCAGATAGGAATTGAGCGTGGAGTTGACACCTTGCTGAATGCCGAGCTCGACGCGGACCGTCATGGCTTTCGCCGCCACGATCATGTCGACACAGCGATCGATCTCCTCGAGCGAAATGTCGGAGGCCTTGGCCCACGCCGCGACGGGAATGCGCAGCAAGGCTTCCCTCACCTCGTCAAAGCCGGTCGTGTGCCGTTCGAGAAAGTCATGGTCGAGCGTGTCGCGGCGCACCAGCATCGCAAGGATCGCGCCGAGCAGGAAGGCGTCGGCGCCCGGCCGAACGGAAAGATGCAGGTCGGCCATCTCGGCCGTCTCGGAGCGCCGCGGATCGATCACGATCATCTTGCGATCGGGATTTTTGCGGATCTGGTTCAGATGATCGCGCGCATTGGGGAAACCGTGGGCGATCCAGGGATTGGCGCCGATCACGAACAACAGGTCGCAGTAATGGACGTCCTCGGCGGTGTGGCAGGTCTGGCTGCCGAACATGTGACCCTTGACCCAGAAGTCGCCGGTCTTCTCCTGCGACAGCGCATTGAAGATATGGCGCGAGCCGAGCGCGCGCAGAAATCGAGGAGATATGTGCTC
>Ga0210406_10002887_pt1 | contig 19165 bp, 19 predicted proteins | sample IncBWC30MmetaG_FD_155454 | JGI IMG/M metagenome (GOLD analysis project Ga0210406, IMG submission 155454) | Forest soil microbial communities from Barre Woods Harvard Forest LTER site, Petersham, Massachusetts, United States - Inc-BW-C-30-M | ecosystem: Environmental > Terrestrial > Soil >... | reverse complement strand
ATGAGCACGGCCTTGCGCACGCGTTTTGTGCCGTACTTGCCGATATAGCGGGTAACTTCGCCCGTGCCCATCGAGAAGCCGACGAGAGAAACATCCGTGAGATTCAGGGTGCTCAGCACCCCATCGAGATCGGCCGCAAACGTGTCGTAGTTGTAGCCGACGGCGGGCTTGCTGGATCTGCCGAAACCTCTGCGGTCGTACGTGATTACGCGATGACCCGCGGCAAGCAGGGCCGCTGTCTGCTTTTCCCACGACGCGCCGCTCAGCGGCCAGCCGTGGATGAGAACGACCGGCGATCCGGAGCCATGGTCTTCGTAATAGACTTCAATAGGCGTTGAGTTTTCTTGGCCGACTTTAATGTAGCTGCTCATGGGCTCTCCTCTGTTCAAAGATCCGCTAAGTGTCTTGGTTCGAGATGTATGCGGCAGCAGCGATGCTGCCACCCCAGCAGCGACGAGCTTGAGCCCATCGCGCCGGCTGACGTAACCTTCGGAACTGCTGGTCGCGGTCGCAGGACTAACTTTCTCGTTCATTCAAGTTCCCCCTGTTGTCGCCCAGTTCCTTCTTCTTGCCGGGCTTGGCTTCGAGGCGGACAAACAATGCATGCTTGATCATGGTTGGCTGCGCCTCCCGAACGAGATGCCATAGGCGGCAGCGCGCACGCTCGGCAGCGGATCGTCGGAGAGCTCGATACCGGCGGTGAGGTTCGTGGGCTGGAAAAGCAGCTTCTTCTCCGACTCCGAGCTGTTGGGCACCACTTTTGTCAGCGTCAGCACGCCGAGGTCGACGACCTTGCGCTCATCGGGCCAAGGCTGGCTCGCATCCTTGGTCTGATCGCCGGGCTCGGCCAATTGCGCCTTCAGGTGAAATACCACCGGCTTTCGCGCGATCCGCTTGGCCAAGTCGTCGAATAGATAGTTGGGCGGCTGCTTGGCCGCTTCGTCAGGCGTAATGTGCACCAGCCTTTCCGGTGCTATCACGTAGCGCACCGCCTGCCTTCGGCCGCTCTTGCTGACGAAGATGAAAGCGTCAATGCCGTGGTACTCCTCGTCGGCAAAGCTGTCCGGAATGGGCAGCGAACCGATCGCCTTCGGCGCATTCGGGTGGCTGGCGAAGAACTGTTCCAGTTTTGTGGGCTTTGGAGCATCGGGTGGGCTCGCGACGATGGCCTGCAGCAGATCACGAAAGTCCTCTCCGGTCCCTACCGGGAAGAACTTGAACGAGTTGGTCACCATGTCGGTGTCGGCTCCGCCGGGCAGGTGGTACTTGATGGCGATGCCACGAGGCATCGCCGGCGAGCCGTCGGGCACATTCGGCATCCCACTGCCATCAGAGAAGCGCGCGGTCACCGGAATTGAGCTGCCGCTGAATAACGTTGCGCGGCTGAGCCGCGCAGCTTCGGCCGAGGCTTTGAAGCTGCCTTCCACCACAACGCCTTTCGCATGAAAGGCGCGAAACCCCGGATGCACGCCGTCCACCCTGTTCGCCAAATCGACAATTTGCGTCGGGAGGGGTGGGTTGTCTGCGGTGGCCGCTGCGGAAGCCAGCAGAAGTGATATACACATTAAGGACTTCGCCATGCGTCTTGCACAAGAGCCGGCCACTTCAAAAATAGTCATTGCAGTTTTCCTTTATTCATTGCGGATACCAAGTTGCGCTGCATGCAATCCCATCAGAAGTTGGGGGTGCGAACCAATTGGACGTTCGTATCGGAGATACTTTGGTATTAGTGGTGTGGACGGGCGCGTTGTCTGCGGTGGCCGCTGCGGAGGCCAGCAGAAGTGCTACATACATTAAGGACTTAGCTAGGCGGCTTGCGCATGAGCCGAGAGTACCCTTGTTGGAAAAGCGTCAGTCTTTCGGAGTGGACGCGAGGTTTAGTCTCGCAGCCATATTTACCAAATCGGGGATAGAGTCAGCCTTCATCTTCCGCATCATGTTGCCTCGGTGTGCCTTCACCGTGATCTCGCTGATGCCGAGCTCAGCGCCGACTTGCTTATTTAATAAGCCGCGAACCACCAACGCCATGACCTGCCGTTCGCGAGGGCTGAGCGAGGTGTAAGAGTCCCGGATGGACCGCATCTCCGCTTCACGACGCAGAGCGGCGTGGCTGCACTCGATAGCTTGCCGGATTGCGCTCAACAAAACCTCATCGCGGTATGGCTTGGTAAAGAACTCCACCGCTCCCGCCTTCATCGCACGCACCGTCATCGGTACATCGCCGTGGCCCGTAATGAATATGATCGGCATATCAGCTCGATCGGTAGCGATGCGCTTCTGCAGGTCGAGACCATCGAGGTCCGGAAGCGTAACGTCTAAAACCAGGCAACTTGGGACAAAAATCCGTGGGTGCGAGAGGAATTCCTGCGCGGACGCGAATGTCTTCGGGTGCCAGCCTGCAAAGCAAATCAGCGATGCTAGTGATTCGCGCACCGAGATGTCGTCGTCAACGACGAACACGATTGGTGTGTCGAGCGACGTGAGGGATGATATCGATTCATGAAATGAGGCGCTCGCTGATTTCATTTTATATCTCCCTAGCGTTAGATCGCTGAGCTGACTCGAAAAGCGGCGTTGAGCGCCTCAATCAGGGCCGTGTCGCTGAACGGCTTGAACAGGCATTCCACGGCAGCCTGTTCGAGCGCGCATTGACGGACGGCCTCATCTGCTTGAGCGGTGATGAAGATGATCGGAATCTCTTGCCCACGAACCGTCATCTCCTGTTGCAGATCGGGTCCGGTCATGCCGGGCATGGCGATGTCCAGGATCAGACACCTGGTCTCACCGACGCAATCGGACGCGAGGAACTCTTCGGCCGACGAGAACGCCCGAGCCGAGTAGCCTAACTCTCTCAACAGGTCGGGTAGAGACTCGCGCACAGACTCATCGTCATCAACCACCGACACGAGCGGACGTTTGACCATCACAGTCACAGGCTCCTCACGCAGGGAATGGAAAATGAGAACGTGGCTCCCGGACCATCGTTCGCTGTCGCCCATAGACGGCCTTTGTGACTCTCGATTATGGAGCGACTGACGGATAGGCCGATCCCCATACCGCCGCTCTTTGTGGTGTAGAACGCATTGAATAGTCTGTCTAGCCCTTGAGGTTCGAATCCAATGCCCGTATCTCGTACGCTCAGTCGCACACGATCCTCTTCGTCTCGTTCGGTTCTGATCACCAACTGCCTCGGACGATCATCGACACCGCTCATCGCATCTGAGGCGTTCAGGAATAGATTTAGGATGACCTGCTGCAGCTGGACCCGATCGCCCTGAACTGGCGGCAGTTTGCCGTCAAGCTCCGTCCGCACAATCACCTTATTTCTCTCAAGTTCACTCAGCGACAGCGCAACCACCTCCCGTGTTGCTTCATTCAGGTCCAGTGATTCGCTAGTGACGGCTTTCTTGCAAAAAAGCGCACGCAACCGCTTAACGACCTCCGACGCTCGCTCTGCATCGCGAATCGTGCGTCTCGCGGTCTCCCGCGCTCCCTCGATGTCTGGAGGATCTACGGCGAGCATCCGCCGGCACGTGCTGGCATTCGTAACGATTCCCGCCAGGGGCTGGTTGACCTCGTGCGCAATCGCTGCCGTTAGTACTCCGAGGCTCGTAACCCTCGCCGCTCGCGCGAGGTCGGCTCGCAGTTTGGCGAGTGCCTCCTCCGTATGTCGACGGTGCGTCACATCCTGAACCGCACCGATATATTCCAATTGGCCCTCCTGATCGCGAGTCCCGTGCGCAACGACGCGCAGGTACTTGACCGAATCGTCGGGCAGACGTAGACGGTGCTCGAACTCAAAGTCGCACACCCCACTTCGGGCCTGTTCGATCATTTCATGGAATGACGGGAGGTCTTCGGAATGGATGCGGGCGCCGATCAGCTCAAGTGTCACCGGCCCATCTGCCGGGTCAAGCTCGAAGAGCTGGCGGAGCTCTTTTGACCAGCTGATTTCATCTGTCTCCACGCACCAGGAAAAGCAGCACGTCGAACTGAGTTGTTGCGTTCTTTCGAGAAATGCGGCACTTCGCTCGAGCGCTTCGTCGCTTCGCATTCGTTCAATGGCGGCGCTTGCGACGTGGGTGAACTGCAGGATGACCGCAGTGTGACAACGGGTGACGTCTGGGCTGCTCTCCCGCTGATAGACGGCAAAGATTCCGATCGGCTCCCCGGTTAGCGACAAAATCGGCGAAACCTCATGCAACCGGAAGCCGGGCGCAGCCGGGGCCCCCTCCCAGCCCTCCCGTAGAGTATCCAAGACTGGGTCCAATAGGATCACCGGTGTCTTCGCATTGATCGTCGCCCCCCGGGGAGTCTCAATCCAGCTGATCCTTCTACCCTCAAGCTGCCTAATGTAATTGGCGGGTAAACCAGACCCAACGGCCTTTCGCACTCTAGCGCCGGTGCGGTCAAGAAGAAGGACACTGCTGGAGTATCCGTTGATGGAGGCGTCGAAGAGCTGGCACAGGGTGGTGAGAACGACGGGCAGTGGGCGTCCCTGCCGAATCAGTCCGCCGACCAGTGCACCGATTTCGGCGATACCGAGCCCCGCCAGCGTTGCTGCTCGGTCCTCTGCCGCGGGACTATTTCTGGGTTCGCGATGGCGTTGAGGAAGCACGCCAATACGCCGCTCCGACGAACAGTCCTCGGTGGCTTCATCGCACATTCGTCGATTAGCGTTCAAACTAGCTGCCCGTCCAGTGTGATCTCGGTCCTGAGCACCCTGGAAACCGGAAGCCCTCAGAATACGGGGTGTTTGCAAGCACGCAAGAGTCGGACGAAAGTTCGCCATTTCCGGAACGACCGCTTCCTCGCCAGACCGAAATTGCTTTGCGAGTCATGAGAAACGCTCCATTGTCAAATGCGAGTGACAATTTCGAAAATGCTCTCCAGCACGACACAGACACCTACCGGGAGGCTCGCCATGCCGAAGACCAGGCGAGTCGATGTCTTATCAGCTCCGAACACATTGACCATTAGTTCCGATGCCGCGTCCGCGACCTTCGGATGCTCGCGGAACTCGGGAGTCGTAGCGAGTGAAATCCCGAGACGCACTACGCGCGTCACTCTGTCCAGCGACCCCAAATGCTCCTTGGCGAGCGCAAGCGCATTCAACGCGGCCAGGCGAGTCGCGCGCCGTCCGTCTTCGACGCTCAACTCAGCTCCGATGCGCCCCAAGAACTTGGGGACTCCTCCCTCCACTGGCAGGGTGCCGCTCAAAAAGAGCAAATTCCCGGACTGCACCGCTTCAACGTAGGCGCCGAGCGGAGCTGGTGGATGAGGCAGCTTTATTCCAAGGTCCTTCAGCCGTTGTTCGGCACTGGCGTTCGTTTCACCGATTCCCTGAGAGGCTCCCGTCGCGATGATGGTCTTCTGTTTCGTAGTCATATGAGACTTTTGCCTTCGCCTGTGGCTGTTGGTCCTGGGTTCCAATCACCCGTGTGTTGGAAAGTATTGTCGGGCTGCGCACTGCGACTGATAAGATGGGAAACTCTGGAATCTAATTTCCAAAAATGGCAGAGTGACCCCAAGACCGACTGGGACCTGGTCTATGGCAGAAAGAGGGCACGTATCCGTGTCTCAGGGCCGATATCGAGTCGCGACTTCAATTCGGTCAGCACCTTCGTGTACCGGGGTCACGGGATCGGACTACTACCGTCAACCTACTGTGACGAAGCGCTCGCGAGCGGTGCAGTCATACGGCTGTTACCGAAGTGGTCGTCTCGGCAAATCCCCGTTTTCGCCGTTTTAGGCGGAAGGCGAAATCGGAGGCGTAACTGCCGCTCTAGCCGAAGATTTTGTTGGCAATCTCGGCCACATGGCGACCTTGGTAGCGCGCCCCTTCGAGCTCGTTCTCGCTCGGCTGGCGGCTGCCGTCGAGGCCCGCGATGGTGGTGGCACCGTAGGGCGTACCACCCGTAATCTCACCCAGCTCAGTCAGCCCACCGAAGCTGTAGGGCAGGCCCACGACCACCATGCCGAAATGGAGTAGATTGGTGATGGTCGAGAACAGGTTCATTTCCTGGCCGCCATGTTGGCTGGCGGTCGAAGTGAAGGCCGAGCCCACCTTGCCGTTGAGAGCGCCCTTCGCCCAGAGGCCGCCGGCTTGGTCAAGATAGGCGGTCATCTGTGCGGCCATCCGGCCGAACCGGGTAGGCCCGCCAATGATGATTGCGTCATAGTTGGCGAGATCCTCGACCTTGGCAACGGGGGCGGTCTGGTCGAGCTTGAAGTGCGCGGCCTTGGCCACCGCCTCGGGCGCGGTTTCCGGGACGCGCTTGATATCGACCGTAGCGCCGGCCTCACGCGCTCCGGCGGCCACGGCGGCCGCCAATTTCTCGACATGGCCGTAGGTGGAATAGTACAGAATCAGTACCTTGCTCAATTGAGTCTCCTTGTGATCGAACTTTCAGGGAAAGGGGATTTGGATCGGGCGCGGACGACCGATACGACTGGGATTAGATCGGCGGTCACGATCGGCCGCCCTTGCGCGCAAACGCGCTTCGATAGGCAAACAGCGCCGGAGTCCCACCGGTCATCAAGAACACTACCGATGAGCCTGCTGGATAACGGCCTGAGCGCACGTCGCCGATCACGCCAGCGAAGGCCTTGCCGGAATAGACCGGGTCCAAAAGAAGCCCCTCGCAACTGGCCATGAGCCGGACCGCCTCGATCATCGCGTCGGTGACGAGGCCGTAGCCCTGGCCGCGTTGGTCGTCGGCGATTCGCACGTCGTCGATATCCAAGCGATCGCTCGCACCGAGCAGCTCGAGAGTCCCGTTCGCCATGGCCAGGGTGCTGTTGCGACTATTCTCCGCCTTCGCCAGGACCGTGAAGGCCCGTAGCTGGTGCGGCGAACGGCCGAGCGCCTTAAACCCGGCGAGCAGCCCCGCGTGGGTACCGTTGCTGCCATTGGCCGTGACGATGATCGCGTCATCAAGGCCGTTCGAATTCAGTTGGGTGTCTAGTTCCAGCGCGCACCGCACGTAACCCAAGGCGCTGATCGAGCTGGAGCCGCCGCCCGGTGTCAGATACGGCCGTCGTCCTTGCGCGGTGAGGTCTTCCGCGCGGCGCCTGGCGAAGTCGGCAGCAGTCTCACCTCGACCCAGGACGTGCATCTTCGCTCCGAACAGATCATTCAGTATGGTGTTGCCGTTGCGTTGGTAATCGTCATCGGTCTCCGGAACGAGCGGCGCCAGAACCAACTCGCAGGCGACCTTTTGTCGTGCGCAGGCCGCAGCAGTGACGCGCGTGAAATTGGACTGTATTCCACCCGAGGCGATGATGGTGTCGCAGCCATTCGCTGCGGCGTCGCCCATCAGATATTCCAGTTTGCGCAGCTTGTTGCCGCCGCCACCTAGGCCCAACAGGTCGTCGCGTTTCACGTACAGCTTGACCCCGTTCAACGCCGGACCCATCACTTCTTCGATGCGCTTCAGCGACTGGATCGGCGTGGGCGCATCGACCAGGGCGACGCGGGGTATGCGGGCGAGGGCGTCCGCTAAGGACATGCGTGGACTCATTGACTTATCGCTGCAGCGGGAGGTTCTGTTCACTTCAAGTAACTAGAAACCAACTCGATCGCTTGATTGGCTACGTTTCGACAGTCAATGTTTCTTTTCAGCCATGCGCCATTGCTGTAGCTCCTGGCTGCCTCGTGATAGCGGATAACTGACATTGGCGACGGTCCCTTTTGAAATGCGGCGAGGGGGATCATCGATTACGAAGACCAAGTGTTCAACAGTACCAAGGTATTGGCGATGCCTTTGTGTCGTCGGCCGGCAACGCAGTTGCTCCCTGTAAACCACGTGGAGGGAACCGACCGAAATCCTGGACAGCAGCAGCTTCATGCGGCCGTGGCCGATCGCTGAGCAACATGGTCGACTCTGCCGGCTGCTGGAGTGGCACTTCGCCCACTTCGGCTATGCCAATTGCAACGGGCGCCATGCCGTAAGTCATTGAAAAGATTTAGCCTAGGCAAACTCACTTGAAAGTCGTTTCGACCTTGCTAGTAACGCCGCGCGTGAGGGACCTGGACCAAAAGGCCAGAAGCGTTAACAATCCAATAGGGGGATCCCTGGATGAGTCAAATGAGGTGATCGCAATGGTCGTCGCAAGACCGATTACCATCCTGAGCGTTGAGGATCATCCGGTCTTCCGCGAAGGACTGAGCACGATCATCGGGTCCCAAACCGATATGCTGCTGGTCGCGCAGGCAGCGAATTCCGAGGAGGCGGCGGCAGAATACCGTCGCCATCGACCCGATGTGACATTGATGGATCTGCGGCTTCCGGGATGCAATGGCACGGACACGATGATCGCGATTCGAAAAGAGTTTCCGCAAGCTCGCGTCATCATGCTGACAACCTCAGACAGCGATGGAGAAATACAACGGGCGATGCGAGCGGGCGCGGCGGCCTATGTTTTCAAAAACATGCCTAAAAACGAACTCCTTGCGGTAATTCGTTCAGTTCACGCCGGCAAACGCCACGTTCCACAAGAAGTTGCCGCCCGTATCGCGGAGCACTTGGGCGACGAGGATCTTACGAGTCGGGAACTGCAGGTTCTTCGACTCCTTTGCGACGGATACCGCAACAAGGAAATCGCGGATAACTTGGCGATTGCGGAAACAACCGTCAATTTCCATATCAAAAATCTGGTCGAGAAGCTCGGGGCCAAGGATCGAACACACGCGGTAACTATTGCAGTTAAGCGCGGACTGATTGCGATCTGAACCTGGCGGGAGCTGTAGAAAACCATAGTAAAGCGCCCCGGGGTTTAGATGGGTCGCGAGCAGCCAAAGAAACCTAACCTCGACAAATCGTGTCACCGCCGCCGATTCCGGGCTATCTCTAGGCGCTATGCGCAGGCGTTTTATGAGACGAACGTGCAATTGATCATGTACGGAGGTTCCAGGCGGCGCGCCAGTGCAGGTATGTCACTGTCCGCGTTGCTATGCTTTCTAGGGTTCTTCGTCGATGTGAATCCGGTCTGGGCGGTCGATCCCAACCGGCATATCTCCCAATATGCACATAACGCCTGGACCATCCAGGATGGATACTTGCCCGGCATAGTCAACTCGATCGCCCAGACGGAAGATGGCTACTTATGGATCGGCACGTCAGCGGGCTTGGTCCGTTTCGATGGTATTCGCCTCATTCCGTGGGACGCGCCAGGAGAGCCGTCAGCTTTCTCTTCCTCCGAGATTACAGCGCTTTTGGGGTCACGGGATGGGAGTATCTGGATCGCGGCACGAACGAGCCGTACAAAACAAAATCTGAGTCATTGGACGAGTCAGCAATTGGTCAATATCCCGGTCGAAAGCACCGGCATTTGGTCCATCCTCGAAAGCCGGAGTGGGGCAGTCTGGATCCCGCGGCCATTTTGTCAGGTCATTGGCACTGGATTGCACTGCTACGGGCGTGCAGATGGAAGCCCATTTGACCATGGCGCCTCTCTGGCCGAGGACACGGCAGGAAACCTCTGGGTCGGCGGCGACATTGATATTGTCCGGTGGAAGCCAGGCTCATCCAGTGTCTACGCTCCAATCGGGTTGAAATCGAATAGAGGAATAGACGGCGTGGATGCACTTGCGGCCGCTGATGATGGCTCTGTGTGGGCGGGAATGAACCAGCGTGGCCCCGACGTGGGATTGCAACATCTTGTGCAGGGCCAATGGAAACCCTGGGTTACATCCGGATTCGACAGCAGCGATTTAAGCGTTGCAGCTCTGTTGATGGACCGTCAAGGTGCCCTGTGGGTAGGGACCAACGGCCAGGGGATTCATCGCATCTATCAAGACAAAGTAGAGCATTTTAGAAATGCGGATGGTTTGTCGAGCGACAACGTATTCAAACTCTACGAGGATCGTGAAGGCAATGTCTGGGCCGCGACGGGCAAGGGCATCGACCGCTTTCGAGACTTGCGCGTTGCAACTTATTCGGCTGTTGAAGGATTGTGCTCGTCTGAGGTCGATTCAGTTCTGGCCGCGCATGACGGCACGCTGTGGATCGGGGGCGACAGGGCGTTGGGTGCCCTTCGGCAGGATCACCTGTCCTGTGTTGCAACGGGCAAAGGCTTGCCGGGAAACCAGGTCACATCGTTATTCGAAGATCATGAACATCGGCTGTGGATAGGCATCGACAACTCACTGACGGTTTACGAGAAGGGCGGCTTCACACCGATCAATAGACGGGATGGGACTGGACTCGGACTCGTTGCCGGAATTGCCGAGGACGCAGAGCACAGCATCTGGGTTGTGACCGCCGGTCGGCGCAGAGAGTTGATTCGAATTGCGGATCGAATCGTGCAGAAGGAACTCGAGGCACCGCAAATACCGGCGCCCCATAATGTGGCCGCTGATCTACAAGGTGGAATCTGGCTAGGTCTCATGAATGGCGATCTGGCTCGCTTTCGGGACGGCCGGATGGATACCTTCCATTTCAATCGCGCGGTGGACTCCCCCGTCGCTCAATTGTCGATAAGTGCTGACGGTGCGGTACTGGGAGCTACTGCGTCGGGACTCATTGGCTGGAAAAATGGAAAGAGCCAGAGCCTCACAGGCCGAAATGGTCTGCCTTGCGATGCCGTGAACGCGTTCATCACAGATGACAAGGGTACCCTTTGGCTCTATATGCGCTGCGGGCTCGCCGCGATTGCGAACACGGAACTGCAAAAGTGGTGGGACCAACCTGAGGCGAAGCTCCAACTGCGCGTCTTTGATGCGCTGGATGGCGTGCAACCAGGTCTCGCGCCGTTCCAAGGCAGCGCGAGAACGACGGACGGTCGGTTATGGTTCGCCAATGGCAGCATGTTGCAAATGATTGATCCCGGCCGACTTGCGAACAACGCCGTAGCGCCGTTGGTTCACGTAGAGAACGTCATCGCCGACCAAAAGCGATATGCCGTCGGTACGTTTCTGCGTTTTCCTCCCACTACGCGCAATCTTGAAATCGACTATACCGCGCCGGCTTTTGCGATCCCGCAAAAGGTACGATTCCGTTACCGACTTGAGGGTCACGACGCAGGGTGGCAGGAGCCGGGGACGCGGCGTCAAGCGTTCTACAGCGATCTGCGACCCGGACGGTACCGGTTCCAGGTGATCGCGTGTAACGAGGACGGGGTATGGAATGAGGTCGGCGCGACGCTCGACTTTAGTGTGGCGCCGGCGTGGTACCAAACAATTTGGTTTCTGGTTGCATGCATCCTAGTAGGTCTGTTGACCATCTGGACAGTCTACCGGATGAGGGTGCGACAAGTTGCGAGAGCGCTGGGTGCACGCTTTGATGAACGATTGGCGGAACGCACTCGCATTGCGCGTGATCTTCATGACACGCTCTTGCAAACGATACAGGGTAGCAAGCTGGTGGTCGATGATGCACTTGAACGACCGGACGACGTGGTTCGCGTGCGCCGTGCCGTCGAGCAGCTGTCGCACTGGCTGCGACGGGCTATACAGGAAGGTCGGACCGCGCTCAATTCCCTGCGCGAGCCCACAACCCAGTCGAACGATCTGGCAGAGGCGCTCAAGCGGGCAACGGAAGAGCGTCAAATCCAAGATCCTCGAATGGAAGTTCATTTCTCGGTCGTCGGTAATCCCAGGGAGCTGCATCCCCTCGTACGCCACGAGGTCTACCATATCGGCGATGAAACCATTCGCAACGCGTGGACACACTCAAAAGGCAGTCGACTCGAGATTGAGTTGAAATACTCGAGCGATCTTGTGTTACGCGTAAGTGACGATGGCATCGGTATTGACTCCACTGTGCTGAGTCAAGGGAAGAAAGGACATTTCGGTCTGCAGGGAATGCGCGAACGAGTGGGCCGCATCGGCGGCAAACTCACGGTGGCCAGCTCGGGAAGAGCGGGTACCGAAGTCACGGTCATCGTTCCCGGAAGAGTCTCCTTCCGAAAGCCGCGAAACGGTCCACTGGAATCGGTGAAGACCATCCTGCGAGGACGCGGACGAAGGCTCCGCTAACTGACGCAGACCCTGCAGAAAAATCCAGGTTAAATTCTGTCGTAAATGATATGCCGCTAATTTTGAGGCGCGCGTATTGTCGTAGCTGACGATCGGTGCAATAGAGGAGGTCGCGAAGTACGCCGCGGCTGCGCCTTCGCATCGGCAATCCGACGAAAATGATACCTTGGAGATATACATGATGAATTCAGCTCACGCGCCCCTACAGAGATCGAGTTCATCCGCTGTATCGCACGTTGCCCCTATCGTGTTCGTAGTCGACGACGACGTTTCGGCGCGCGACTCTTTGAAGTCTCTTATCCGCGGCGCAGGTTGGCAGCCGGAAATCTTCGCGTCCGCACAGGAATTCCTCGCGCACCCGCGGGCCCTTGCTCCGAGTTGCCTAATACTCGACGTTGCGCTTCCGGACCTCAACGGGCTCGAATTGCAGAGGCGCATCGTCGCCGATGGGATCGACATGCCGATCATCTTCGTCACTGGCCACAGCGACGTGTCGATCGCGGTGCGGGCAATGAAGGCGGGAGCTGTGGAGTTCTTCACGAAGCCATGCCGCAGCGACGTGCTGTTGAGCTCGCTACGCCACGCCATTGAACGCAGCCAGGCTTCAATGCGTCGCGAGGCGCAGATGCGGGCGATTCAGGATCGTTACGCGACGCTTAGCTGTCGCGAAAGAGAGGTCATGGCGTTGGTAGTCTGCGGCCGGTTGAACAAGCAAGTGGGTGGAGAGCTTGGCATCAGCGAGATCACCGTAAAAGCACATCGGGGCCGGGTGATGCAAAAGATGAACGCCGCCTCTTTTGCGGAGCTGATCAATATGGCCGCAACATTACTCCCGGCAACTAAACCCGACAGCTCGGTAACCGATCCTCCGGAATTGCAAGACGCAGGTAATACGGCGGTCCTCCACGGTGCTGTTTCCGAGAGCCCGTACTGTTCAGTGAACGATCTCCGCACGCCGAATGTAGTAGGCCAGTCTCCGAGTTACTAGAGCTATGCCCCAGGCGAACATGAAGAGCCCCACGATCGCCAGACCAACGACGTTCAGGTCGATTGCGGCGATCCGATGCCAGAATGCCCCCTGTAACCGTAATCGATTGCCGACCAGGCCGAGAATCTCGAGAGTACCGATGACAAGGGCGACAGCAACGGAGACAGTGGTGACCGCTAAATTGTAGCCGATCCTTGCCGCAGGCCTCGCTAGGCCCCACCCGTAGGCGACATTCATAAGCGAACCGTCGATGGTGTCGATGATCGACATTCCGCCGGCGAAAAGAACGGGAAGACACAGAATCGCATACCAGGGAAGGCCGGAGGCTGCGCCTGCCCCGGACAACACCAACAGCGAAATCTCCGTTGCCGTGTCGAATCCAAGGCCGAAGAGCAGCCCGATAAAGTACATCTGCCACGGCTTGGCGACGAGCTTCATTAGCGGTCTCAACAATCGGTTCAACAGGCCGCACTTGTCCAGTTCCTTCTCCGATTCATCGTCCGGCGGGAGGTCGGTACGCCCCAATCGAAACCGCCGCCAGGTCCGAGACAACGTCTGCATGTTAAGGGCGGCGATGGCGTACAAAAAGCCCACCGAAACAATCGTGCCGCTGATTTCCGTTAGGATATGAAGCTTGGAACCATTGTCTAAAAAAGGCCTCGCTAAAGTGCGTGCACCTAAACCAAACAGGACTGTCAGAACGAAGACAACGCTCGAATGGCCGATGGCGAACCAGAATCCAACAGAGAGGGGGCGTTCATTCTTCGTCATTAGTTGCCGGGTCGTATTGTCGATCGCTGCAATATGATCGGCGTCGAGCGCGTGGCGGATACCTAGCATGTACGCTGTGACACCTATACCAACATCAAAAGTCCTTGCGCCTACTGCCAGGTGCTGGGGCGCGACGATCCCGATCAGCGTGAGCCAGCCCGTGATATGAAGTATTGCGATCACCGCAATCATGCCGCCAAGACTGCGGCCGGCACGACTTCGCACCCTTAACCACGATGGTATCGTCAACAACCCTTGGCTAATCAACGGCCGCGGGGAGCGTGACGTCTCGTCGCCCACGCTCAGCCGATATCTCATTGCGGAGAGCGGTCCTTGTGCGGCAGGCTCACGTAGGGAAAACTGGTGAGCAGGTCGCTGTGGCAACCTACGTTGTCGCTTGCCTGCACCGTGTAGTCGTCATGTTCCAGAAGCCCTGCGACCGACTTCCAACCGGAACCGTCGGCGAACGCGCCATGGACGAGAGCGACGCTTTTAACTGCGGCGTGAGCCAGGGGTGCCAAGGCCATGCCCAGTACGGTAACCGCGACTAGTAACTTTTTCATTTGCATGGCTCACTGATGGCGGGAGGGTCAAGACATGAAGCCACCAGCGCTGTAGACGTGCCATTGCACGATGGTATTGGTGCATGTTTCGGGAGCGCGCATAGAGGAAGGCTTGCAGTCAGAATGCGGGATCCCGATTCGTCGCAGACATCAGGGCCAGGACGTCTCCCAAGACTTGGTGCACACGGGATCCCGGCGCGGCTGGGAGCGCGCTTCATGCCGCCGAGTGGGTCGCGCTAGTATCGCAACAGTGCGCCTTAGTACCGGCGAAAGTGCGTGCTGAGCTCACGACGTCAAGCCTGCAGCGATGTAACTTCGTTCGTGCATCTGATCCCAAGGGGGCGTACACGGCCCCTTCCCTTTCAAGAGATCACCCCAATGCTCAGTGACCAGCAACGTGCCATCGTCAAAACCACCGTTCCCGCTCTTGAGGCGCACGGAGAGACAATCACTCGCCGTTTCTATAGTGCTTTGCTCATCGCTCACCCGGAACTGCTCAACTACTTCAACCCGACCAACCAACTGGGGGAAGGGGGGCAAGCCCGCAGCCTGGCGGCGTCGGTACTGACCTATGCAAAGAATATCGACCAGCTCGAAACGCTCGGTGGCATGGTCGAGCGCATCACCGCGAAGCATGTCAGCCTGGAGATTCGGCCTGAGCACTATCCGGTCGTCGGCGAGTATCTTCTGCGTCGCCGAAGTCCTCGAGGACGCCGCGACGCCCGATATAATAGACGCGTGGGCTGCCGCCTACGGCCAGTTGGCGAACATCATGATAGGGCGCGAGGCGGCTGTGAGAAAGGTGGCCTGCGAACAGCCTGGCGGGTGGGACGGCTTCAAGCCATTCCGAGTTGTCCACAATGGGCGCCAAGGACCGAACCCACGCCGCCATGATCGGACTCAAGCGCGGGTTCATCGAGTTCTGATCGCTCGAAAGAGTCATTGCAATCAGCCTATTGGGGGTTTCCCGTCGAGCGGCTAGCCCATAACCTCGTGGCGTTGTGCGTCGACTATTCTCGAACTTTGCCCACGGCGCGCCCGGCGTCGGACTCTTGCTTATGCGCCTGTCGGCCGGAATGGCGTTGGTCGTTCAAGGGGCATCGGAGCTGCTGGCCGGGCCGCCGCTGGGAGCAGTCCTATTTCAGGCGCTCTCGATCGGTCTGGGGATACTCCTGCTCGCGGGGTTATGGACGCCGGTGGCGGGAACGCTGGTGGCGGCCGAGGCGCTGTGGAATGTCTTGTCGTCCGGACATCCGTGGCGTTGGATTATGTTGGCAACCCTGGGCGCCGCTCTGGCACTGATCGGGCCGGGCGCATGGTCTATCGATGCACGCCTCTTCGGTTGGAGGCGACTCGAGATTCGCGATCGAAAGAATCAGGACTCTCCTCCCAGATGAGTGAGTTCTCACACCCTTAAGTGGGTATTCCTTGGCCCCAACGAAGCCCATTTGCGGCTCAACAGAGGCCACCAGTCATCCGATATGGCCGGAACACCACTCGAATTGGGGCTGCGCGCTGGTGGCAACTGGTTCCACGATGCACACCAAGACGACGGGCGTTATCGACCAGAAGACAGGGCCTCAGTCCTTTACGCACGTGCCATGGTTTTACGCCGTGCACCGGTGGTTTCCTGTCTCTGCAGCTGATTTCCAGGGTGTCTCAAAAAAGGGGTTTGCCATGTCCGGCCGCGAACGTTTCAGGGTCCATGTGTTGGGGCGTTTTCGCTTACTCACGGGGGATACCCCCATCACCATCCCTCCACGCTTACGCAAACCGCAGGAGCTGCTGCAGGCCCTGATCGCGTTTGGCGGAACCGAAGTGAGCGCGGGCGTGCTGATCGATGCGCTGTGGCCGGATTCTGAGGGCGATGCCGCGTACCACGCCCTCGAAAGCGCACTGTATAGGCTGCGCCAGGTGCTCGGTGCACGCGACGCGGTACGCATGGAGGGCGGCAAGGCCAGCCTGAACCGGGATCAGTGGTGGGTCGACATGTGGGAGTTCGAGGAGGAGCTGCAGCGTCCTCATGATCCGGAAGCGGATGACATCGAAAGGATCGGCCGTCTCCGACTCCTCTATCAAGGGCATTTCCTCCAGCACGAGACCGAAAAGCCCTGGGTGTTGAAGGCGCGCCAGGAGTTGCGTGATCGTTTGCTGCGCGCCATCCGCGATGCGGCGCGTGAGTGCGAATACGCGCGCCGTTGGGCGGACGCTGCCAACTTGTATCGATCCGGGATCGAGCTCGACTCGCTGAACGAGGGTCTGTATCGGGGCTTGATGCGCTGCCACCAGGAGCTCGGAGATCACAGCGACGCGTTGCACGCCTACAGGCGCTGCCGCGAGCTGCTGACGCGCTTCCTCGGCATACCGCCCAACGCCAAGACGCAAGCCCTCTATCACAGCGTGCGCGAGCGCGCAGCCGGCGTCCCGGTCGGGAGCGGGCTGTGAGCGCCCGGTGACGCTGCCATGCGTCTGTTCAAGCGAGGAAACCACCATGACCTTCGTTTCTCGGGGTGTAAGCGTGCGCTATCTGACCGGCGACTCAGTGGCAACTGGCTCCTGGTCAGGGACCAGGAACCCCCGTTGGGGTCGCACCTTGTCACACCTCGGCGCGGCTATCTGCATCACGGCATCTACGTCGGCGCTCGCAAGGTCGTTCACTACTCGGGCTTCGCGCACGGTCTGCGCAGAGGACCGGTGGAAGAAGTTCCTTTCGCTCATTTCGCGGGCGGACAGCGCGTCTGGGTGCGGTCGGACGCGCCATCCGACTTCGACGTTCGAGAGGTCATCAGCCGAGCACGATCCCGGGTGGGGGAAGACCGCTATCGGCTGTTGACCAATAACTGTGAGCACTTCTGCGAATGGTGTCTGTGCGGCACGGCTCGAAGCCTCCAGGTCGAAGCCTGGCTTGCACGTCCCAGACTTACGCTGCTTGCAATACTTCGCCTGATCAACCGTGTGCCGATGTCTTCGCTCTTGCAGTGAGCGAGCCGTGAGTTACTACAGTGTGCGCGACTGCCCTGCGTCGTGGAGTCCCCCAACTGAGGGGCCGAGCGCCGCCGACGTTGAGACACGCTCGATCTCGATCCTCAATTGCGAAACTGCCCCTTGTGCAGCCGTCTCCGATTCAGCGGTCGGCCGATCTCCTGCAACTGATGGGAGCGCGCTGCCTTCGGCCGTCGCGTGAGCCGCTAGATCCAACCAATCGCCGAGTGATGCAACTGCCTGTGCATCGACGGCGCGCGCTAGGGGCTCGCCGGTGGCGACGAAGGCGGCACCGGCCAATCGCTGGATGCCGTGCAGGTCAGGCAAGTGCGTCTGCTGCGGTAGCATCTCCATCTCGAAGAGGCTCAGTGCTTCGAAGTTTTCTGCCCGCGCCAACGCCTCAACCGTGTGCTGTCTGTTCGTTTCAGCGTTCTGCGGCGATCTCACGAGCGCGGCGATACCACGCAGCGCATCCGCCAACGCACCGCGGAGCCTCGTGATTGCCGATTCGGGCCATAGGCTGCTGAACACGAGTGTCATCACGACATTGCCCAGGAGGATGCCGACCACGCGGTCTCGCAGTACGGTCAAATCCGTGGCAGGCGAGTACGTTTGCAGCATCCCCATGAAGAACGCCAAAGCGATCTGCATGCCCGCGTAGGATAAGCGCTCACTGCTGGTGGTGACCCAACCTGCGAACAGCGCGACCACCGCAGTGAGCAAGCACAACTGCCCGATGTCGGTGAAGTGAGGAAGGACGAATACGATCGATAGTCCTGCAATCAAGCCACCGATGACCGCTCCCGAGATTCGCAGCGTGAGCTTGTGAACCGTTTCACCGACGCTCCCGAGAGCGACGAAGAAGACGGTCACGATCGAAGTTAGCAAGCCGGGCCAATCGAGCATCGTGTACACGCTGTACACGATCATGATCGCGAGAGTCGTTTTCAGCGCGAACTGCCAGTGAGCGGGATTGCTCAGCGCATCCGGCACGAACAGCTGACGCGGCTTTTGCTCAGTGTGAGCGGGTTGGGGTGCCGGTGTGCGAGAGAACTCACGTTGCAGCTCAGCGAAGGCGTGAGTCGCTGCAAGTGCTTCCGGAGTCGATTCCGCTTCGGGAGGCACTTCGGTGACAAGGTTTCGTCGCTCCAAGGCGTTGAGGCAGCCTCGAACCAGATAGGACAGATGTGTTCGTTCGCGCGGCGGTATGGCGTCCGGATAGGCCTCGAGAATGATCAATGCATCCAACAACCGATGAATCGCAGGCGGATTTCGCGACTTTTCGGCTAGTGGAACCAGAATTGCCCGCCATTCTCCGAGTCGGCCGGCGATTTCGCCGCTGGTTAGCGCTGCCTCGAGATCCGTGAGGACGTTCCTAACGCCGCGTTCGGCCACGGCCGATGCCGCGGGACCGAAAAGCAGATTGATGAGCATGGTCACTGCCACGGGAACGACAACCACCACCCACAGCCACAGAGTCGTCCGCGTGAAGACTTCCGGATTTGGCACTTCGTCGACCACCGACTGCATCGTTACGACGATGAAGCCGGCGAGGAAGGATATGGGTCCAAGCGCGAAGGTGCGAGTGCTGAACATCGCCAGGAAAGTGGTCAGCGCCATGGCGGGCAAGCGGATTGCCGGATCGCCCAAGGAGAAATGCGCGAGACCCAGCGAGAAAATGATGGCGAGGGTGATGGCGAGCGATCCGGCCACGGCCATCCTCGCAGTCCCGGCTATGTCGTCCTTGCTCGTCAGGAAGACCATATAGGCCATGTACGCGGCAAGCGGAATGCGAAATACCATCGCAATCGCAACCGTGATCGTGCAGGCCGCCGCGATACGCGCCACGGCGAGCCCGCGGCCTTCTCTTGGCGCGAGCTC
>Ga0210406_10002886_pt1 | contig 19169 bp, 14 predicted proteins | sample IncBWC30MmetaG_FD_155454 | JGI IMG/M metagenome (GOLD analysis project Ga0210406, IMG submission 155454) | Forest soil microbial communities from Barre Woods Harvard Forest LTER site, Petersham, Massachusetts, United States - Inc-BW-C-30-M | ecosystem: Environmental > Terrestrial > Soil >... | reverse complement strand
TATCTGCTTTGGTACGACCGCCGCCATCGCACCGAATTGCTCAAGACCCCGGTGAACATCGACTTCACCCGTATTCGCCGCCTCATCGTCCTCGGCCTGCCCGCCGCCACGCAAATCACGCTGGAGATCAGCGTCTTCGCGTTAAGCGCCGCGCTCATCGGCCGCCTCGGCGCAGTTCCGCTTGCCGCCCACCAGATCGCGCTCAACACCGTCGCCTTCACGTATATGGTTCCGCTCGGTATTTCTTCCGCCGCCGCCGTGCGCGTCGGCCAAGCCCTCGGCCGCAAAGATCCCGCGGGTGCCGCCGGCGCAGGCGGCACCGCGATTTTTGTCGGCGCCGCTTTCATGCTCGCTGCCAGCGTCCTGCTGCTCGTCTTTCCTCGCGCCATCGCGCGCATGTACACGCCGGACGAGGCCGTCATCCGCACAACCATCTCTCTCCTCGCCGCAGGCGCAGCCTTCCAACTCTTCGATGGCCTGCAGACCGTCGCCACCGGGGCGCTGCGCGGTGCCGGCGACACCCGTACAGCGATGCTTTGCCACTTCACCGCTTACTGGATTATCGGATTGCCGCTCGGCGCCTGGCTCTGCTTCCGCCGCCACTGGGGCGCCTTCGGCATCTGGGCCGGCCTAAGCCTCGCCCTGATCCTGATCGGAATCGTCCTGCTCTTGGCCTGGCGCCGCACGGTGAAGAGGTTAATGGTTGGGAATGAGATGCAGGACTTACAGGCACCGCGGAGTTAGGGCTGCTACATCTTGTAGCGACCGAGGTCGTCGTCGGACAGGCCCTCGAGCCACGAGCGGAGTTGCTCGTTGGTGGTGCGTTCAGAGATGGCACTGGAAATCTTGGAATTCTTGAGCACTTCGTCTTCTACAAAAATCGGGCAATCCACCCGCAGCGCCAACGCCAGCGCATCGCTCGGCCGCGAATCAATGGTCATCATCTGGCCGTCGCGCTCCACCCAGATCAGCGCGTAGAACGTGTCGTCCTTAAGGTCGTTGACCACCACCTTCTGCACGCGCACTTCGAGCCCCAGCAAAACATTTTTCAGCAGGTCATGCGTCATCGGCCGCGGCGTCTGAACCTTCTCGATTTCCAGCGCAATGGCGTTGGCTTCGTAGACGCCCACCCAGATCGGCAGAATCGCCTGCCCCTGCACGTCCTTCAGCACAACGATAGGCATATTGGTGACGGGGTCCATCATCAGGCCGCGGATCTTCATCTCCACTTCCATCGTGGCCTCCCTTTTGCTGCCGCTAGGTCACCTGCTCGCCCATCAGGCTGTTCGGCCCGGCGCCTGTCACCAGAACCTGCACGTAGGTTCCCAGAAGGTTCGGCTCTTGTGAAGTGAAATTTACAACCCTGTGACATGCGCTGTGGCCGCTCCACTGATTCTCGCGCCGCGATTTGCCGCTTACCAGCACTTCAAATCTAGTGCCAACCAGCGTCGCGTTGCGCTCGCCCTGAATTTCCCTCTGTTTTTCCTGCAAAACCGCCAGCCGCCGGCTCTTTTCTTCCTCCGAAATCGCATCCGGCATGGAAAGCGACGGCGTATTCGGCCGCGGCGAATACTTAAACGCGAACAAACTGTCGTAGCGGGCTTCCTCCAGCAAGCTCAGCGTCTCCGCGAAGTCGGTTTCCGTCTCGCCGGGAAAACCCACAATAATATCGGTGGTAATCGCGATCGGCCGCTTGGCTTCGCGCAACATCACAATCTTTTCGAGATATTCCGCGCGCGTGTACGTCCGCACCATTTCGCGCAACACCTTCGTCGAGCCGGACTGCACCGGCAAATGCACGTGATTGCACAGTCTCGGCTGCGATTCGATAGCCGCAACGATGTCGCTTCCAAAATCTCGTGGATGGGAGGTCGTAAACCGCACGCGGCGAATTCCCGGCACGTCCGCGACTGCAAGCAGCAAATCCGAGAAACGCATGCGCCGCGAAGAGGGATCAGCGTACGAATTCACCGTCTGGCCCAGCAGTTGAACTTCCGAATAGCCCAGCTCCGCAAGTTCGCGAACTTCTTTCAACACCGAATCGCTCGCACGGCTGCGCTCCGGCCCGCGCGTGAATGGCACCACACAATACGCGCAAGCCTTGTCGCAACCTTCAATAATTGTCAGATACGCCCGCCACGGATTGTCGCGCCGCGTCACCGGCGTCTCAAACGTTTCATCCGTATCGGTGTCGAGACCGGTCACGCGCTGCTTCCCTGCCTCGATTTGCGCCAGCAACTCCGGCAATTTCCGATAGCTCGCGGAGCCGCACACCAGACTGACCCACGGCGCGCGCTCGAAAATTTCCTCGCCCTCCTGCTGCGCCACGCAACCAAGCACGCCGATGACCTGCCCCGCCGCCTGCTTGGTGCGATACTCGCCGAGCCGCGAAAAAACTTTCTGCGCCGCCTTTTCGCGGATGCTGCACGTGTTGTAAAGCACCAGGGACGCCGCGTCAGGCGATTCCACCTGTTTATACCCGCGTGAAAGCAACACGCCCGCGACTTTCTCCGAGTCGTGGTCGTTCATCTGGCAACCAAACGTCTCGAGGAAAAAGGTCGCCCCGTCTAGCGTCCCTGTAGCCGTGCGGCTTTCTCTTTGCAGTTGACGTGACGCAGACAGGCCCCTGCTGCTCACGTTCTCAGGAGCAACCGATAGCCCCGCCAGCGAGTCCAAACTAATGTCGAATGTCCCGGCCATTTCTATTCGCAGTCTAACACAGGTTCTATCGTCGCCTTTTGGCGGTCCGAGCATCTTAATATCTGTCGAGGAGAGGGCGGAAGCATGTCATCCTGAGGTCCCGGCGCATTTCAGCCGGGCCGATCGAAGATTCCGGCTCCTGTCGGAAAGGATCTCAACCGATGTGTTCATGCAACCGAATGTGCAAGCAGCATCAACTCGGCGGCTACCCATCCCCATTTGACGCTGTCAAAGCGACAACACCTCTCGCCGCTTTCCTTTGATTCCGTGATTCTCGTGTGCTACGGTGCTGAAGTCGGAGATTTTCCAGCCAGACTGAGGGGATAACGTTATTTTTGTCTCTGCGGCAGTTCTATTCATCGACTTAGGCAGCATCCTCGGTAACACCGGTTGGGTCGCGCGCGGCGTGCTCGCGCTGCTTCTTCTTTTCTCCATCATCTCGTGGGCCATGATCTTCCAAAAGCTCGGCATGTTCGGACGCGTGCGCCGCCAGAGTGATCAATTCCTCCGCATCTTCCGCGCCACGCGCGGCGTTGCCAATCCGCAGGCGCTCGCTTCCGCGGGCTCGCCATTTGCTTCCGTCTACGCCGCCGGCTTCCGTGAATTGCAGAGCCAGGTCGGCGGTCAACCTACCAATCCGCATCCGCCAAAATTGAAGAGCCTGCAAGCTGTCACCGCAAACATGCAGGTTGCGTCCTCAGAAGAAGTGCGCCGCGTGGAAAAAGGAATGGCGTGGCTGGCCACCACCGGTTCCGTCGCGCCGTTCGTCGGCCTCTTCGGCACGGTTTGGGGCATCATCGACGCCTTTTCCGGTCTCGGCAACGCCGGCGCCGCCAGTCTTCGCGCCGTCGCTCCCGGAATCTCCGAAGCGCTGCTGACCACCGCCGCCGGGCTGGCCACCGCCATCCCCGCGGTAATTTTCTATAATCAATTCCTGCAAAACATAAAGGACTTGGCCCAGCGCCTCGACACGTTCACTTTGGAAGTGTCCGCCCAAATCGAAAAAACATTCAGCTAAGGAGTTTTGTATTTCCAATTTCCAACTTCTAGCTTCTAATTTCTGACCTATGCCTTCCCTTTCCAAGTCGACGCAAACCTCTCTCTCCGAGATCAACATGGTCCCGTTCATCGACATCGTGCTGGTTCTCCTGATCATCTTCATGATCACCGCGCCCATTCTGCAGTCCGGCATTGAGCTCGATGTCCCCAAAACGCACGCCGTCAAGGAAATCACCGAGCAGCGCCTGGTCGTCTCCATCGACAAAACGCAAAGGGTTTATCTCGGCAATGAGCCTGTCAACATTCACCAACTCGGCGCCAAAGTCCGCGCGCAACAAAAAAAGCAGCAAGACGCCGTATTCCTCCGCTGCGACGAAAAAGTCCCCTTCGGCATCTTCGCCAGCGTGGTGGACACTTTGCGCCAATCCGGCATCAGTAATATCAGCATCGTCACCGAGCCCATCACCGACCGGGCACGCACCGAATAGCATGACCGCTTCCGCCGCCAATCCGCCCTTTGCCAATCCCGACGATCTCAGTCTGCGCCGCTTCCTGGTCTATTCCCTTTTTCTCCACGGCGCGATTGCTGCCGCCATGGTCGTCTCCATCGTCTTTCATTTTCAGGGCAATCGCTGGGGCGATGTGGGCGGTGGCAGTGAAGGCCAAGTCAAAGTCAATCTCGTGGGCAGCATCGGTCTCCCCATGCCCAAGCCGCCCGATGTCACGGAGAGCAAGACGTTCGATCCCACCGACAGTATTTACAAAGAGGTTCCAAAGCCGAAACCGCCGGAGCCTCCCAAGCCGGAAATCAAGATTCCCGAGTTCAAGAAGGAAAAGCCGCCCAAGCAGATCGAACACCGCTCGCGCGTCTTCGATAACCCGACGCCCGCTCCCGACAACGCCGTCGCCCAGCACGGCGGCAAAATGAATCTTCCCACCGGCACCAGCGACGTAGCTGGCGCAGCAAATCCCGGCGTCACCGTCCAAGGTCAGGGTGGCGGCGACTTCGCCGCCCGCTACGGCTGGTACATTGACGCCGTGCGCCGCCGCATCAGCCAGAATTGGTTGCAGTCCACCATCGATCCGGCGGTGCGCGCCGCGCGCAGCGCACGGTGCACCATGACGTTCACGATTGCTCGCGACGGCACCGTCAAAGATATTCGCCTCGCGCAAACCAGCGGCAACTATTCCATGGACACCTCCGCGCAGCGCGCCCTGCTCAGTTCCTCGCCCATGCCTCCGCTGCCCAACGATTATTCGGGTTCCTACGTCAATGTGACTTTCGATTTCGATCTGGCAATGACGCGATGAACTGGCCACGCCCGGCCCGCACAACACGCGTCAAGGGAGAACCGGAGGCGATGGTGCACCTATCACGCTGCATTTGCGTTTGTGCTTTCACGTTCTGCTTGCTGCTTCTCGCGGGCCGGGCCGCCGCGCAGGAAAAAGGGGACTGGTTTCACATCAGCACCGGACTAGGCGTAGAAAAGCCGCGCGTGGCTGTAACCGATTTCGCCTCGCAGGCCGATCCCGCCAAATCTCACTCGCAACTTTTCACACAAGTCGTCCGCGACGACCTGCAATTCAGCGGCGTACTCGATCTCATCAGTCCCAGCTTCTATCCCACGCAAGTCCCCACCGTTCCCTCCGAGCTTCGCAATCCCGACTGGATCACGCCGCAAATCAACGCCAACCTGGTGGCTTTCGGCAATCTCACCGAATCCGCCAGCGAAGTCGTAATCTCCGGCTGGGCCTACGACGTCCGCAGCCCTTCCACGCAAGCCGTGGTCGGCAAGATCTATCGCGGCACACCCACCGACGCGCAAGTCCGTAAGTTCGCTCACCAATTCGCCGACGAGATCATCAGCCGCCTTTCCGGCGGACCCGGCCTTGCCTCCACGCAAATCGCTTTCGTCAGCTCGCGCACCGGCACGAAAGAGATTTGGCTCATGGACTACGACGGTGCCAATCAGCATCCGCTCACTTCGCTGCGCACGATTTCGCTCACCCCGCGCTGGTCCCCGGACGCCTCGCGCATCGCGTTCACCTGCTTTGTTCCCGGCCCGACCGGCGTGGTCAGCCCGCAGATTTGCATGTACTCCATGGACTCCAACAAGGTCGTCTCCTTCCCGCGCTTCCGCGGCTCCAGCAGCGCCCCCGCTTGGTCTCCGGACGGCTCGCAAATCATGTTCTCGTCTTCCATGCTCGGCAATCCTGAACTCTTCGTCACCGACGCCAGCGGTGGCCGCCCCAAGCGAATTACCTTTGCCACCGGCGCAAGTACTTCCCCCACCTGGAATCCCAAGACCGGCCAGAGCGTCGTTTTCGTCAGCGATCGCGGCGGCATCCCCAAGCTCTACATGATGAATGCCGACGGCACCAGCACCACCGAACTCGATCTGCCCGACAAGGGTTACCTCATCGATCCCGCCTGGTCCCCCAACGGCCAGATGGTGGCCTTCAGTTGGCGCCGCCCTGACGGCAATTTCGATATCTACGTCATGGAACCTGTCACCCGGCAAATCATTCAGATCACCCGCGATAGTGGGAAAAACGAGCGGCCCAGTTGGGCGCCCGACGGCCGCCACATCGTCTTTGAATCTACTCGCAACGGTGAGCGCCAGATCTGGACCATGCTCGCTGACGGCACCCAGGCCCATGAGCTGACCATGTCAGGGCACAATGAGTCTCCCAACTGGTCGCCTAAGTAAAAAAAAGCCTGTAACATTTCCGGTATCACGCGCATCGCATGGGCGGGCGCGGTGTCGGTGGTCCTTGGGTCAGGTTACTCTTGCGAATTTCCATCCCGCGCAAACCGGCACCTGTGTAGTATATATCGCGATACGAGATACCGCCCGGAACCAGCCCGCCGGTGTTACGATAGGCCCCTCGGTGGGTCGAACACGGGGATTCCAAGTAACTCTGAGGAGGATACGAATGACTGTGGTCTCGCGTCCGCTGTACCGCGCTTTGTTGGTGGCAGGTTTGGTGGCCACCATTTTCACGGGTGGCTGCAAAAAGAAACCCGTTCCGGCAACTCCGCCGCCTGCTCCCGCTCCCGCGCCGGCGCCCGCTCAGCCGACGGTCACGCTTTCCGCCAATCCAGCTTCCATCAACAGGGGTGAATCATCCACGCTGAGCTGGACCTCCACGAACGCGACGCAGCTCACCATCGCGCCCGGCGTCGGCACCGTCAACGCCGAAGGCTCTACCGCAGTGACGCCTTCTGATTCCGCTACCTACACGATCACCGCCAGCGGTCCCGGCGGTTCCGCAAACGCCACCGCGAGCGTCACGGTCAACGTTCCTCCGCCTCCCGTGCAAAAAGCGCCCGAGCCGGACTGGGATGCGCTCTTCACAAAAGAAGTCCGTGACGCCTATTTCGACTTCAACAAGGCCGATATTCGCCCGGACGCTCGCGCAGCTCTCACCAAGACCGCCGACTTCCTGCGCAACTACCCGCAGTTCCGCGTGACCGTCGAAGGCCATTGCGACGAGCGCGGTTCCACCGAATACAACCTCGCGCTCGGCGATCGTCGCGCCGGCGCCGTCAAGCAGTATCTCGTCTCCCTGGGCATCTCTGCCGATCGCATCAGCACCGTCAGCTTCGGCAAGGAAAAGCCCTTCTGCACGCAGAGCAACGAAACCTGCTGGCAGCAAAATCGCCGCGGCCACTTCGTCCGCGCGCAGTAACCGCAGCGCGTATCCTCCGCGTAGGGGCGCAGCACGGCTGCGCCCCTAACTCCCAGGCGTTAACAATCGGCGCATCGCCCACAGGGCAAGTGTCATCCTGAGGTCCGGCGCCTTTGCCGGGCCGAAGGATCTCAACGACAGATACTTGGCAACCATTAATCTGCGGCTACGCGCAGCGGCCGCGAACTGCTTGCCTTGAGCCTCGAAAGGTGGAGGGCTCCTTTCTCAATTTCAAGGCCGAATGTGCCGCTTGGGTAAACGCGCCACCAATGCAACCCCTTGCCTGCGCAACCTCTCTACCTTTACAGTGAAGAGTGAATTGACCGTTCCGCGTTCTTCTGTAAAAGTATTCTCACCTGGCCTGTGTCAGTTCATGCAAGCGTTGGGGACTCCGGCCCAGCCATCATTCGCCGGTCACTAGGAGGATTATTCATGCGTGTACGCAACATCGCTATTTTCAGCGCCGCCGTTCTCGCAGGCGCCATCGGCGGCAGCCTCGTCGGTCCGCGCCCTGCCGAAGCGATCGCCCGCGAGATTATCCAGCTTCAGCAGGACGTCACTACCCTGCTGCAGGGCCAGAGAGATATGGCCACCCAAATGACGCAGGACCACACCGTCCTAAAGACGCTTGTCGGCCAGTCCGGCGATACGGTTGGCAAGCTCAATGGCACCATGAGCGCCCTGCAAAAATCCATTCAGGACGTTACTGCCAATTCCGGCGCGCGTCTGGACACTATGTCCACGCAGGTCCAGGGGCTTTCCGATAATCTCGAGGAAATCAAGTCCCGGCTCGGCAAGCTGAATCAACAGTTGGTTGACTTGCAAAACACCGTGCAAAGTATCGACGCCAAAGTCTCCGGTGGCGGCGGCGCCGGCGCCACGCCCACGGCGTCGAATTCAGGCGGCGGCACGAGCTCGCAGCCGGCCGGCAGTTCCCTGCCGCCCTCTGGCGCAGCACTCGGCGGCGGCGCCGCACCCTCTGCCGACACTCTTTATTCCAACGGGCTCCGCGACATCACCGGCGGCAATTACGATCTTGCCCGCAGGGAGTTCCTGGACTACCTCAAGTTCTACGGCGACACCGACCTCGCCTCCAACGCGCAGTTCTATCTCGGCGAAATCGCCTACAAGCAAAAACAATACGACAAAGCCGTCTCTGAATTTGACAAGGTCCTGGCCAACTATCCCAAGAGCTTCAAGCTCGCTCCCGCCCGCCTCCGCAAAGGCATGGCCCTCATTGAGCTTGGCCAAAAGACCGCCGGTGTCCGCGAGCTCCGCGAAGTGATCAAGCGTTACCCTAAAACCGAAGAAGACCGCCTCGCCCGCGCCAAACTAACAGAACTAGGCGTAGCCGTGACCGCCAGCGCCAGCCCCTAACTTTCCTTCTCCGCGAACCTCTGCGTTCTCTGCGTCTCAGCGTTATTTTCTTCTTCTCCGTGCCCTCTGTGCCCCCCTCAGTGTCCTCTGTGTTAGGTTTTTTCCCTTGCCTTGATCCTTGCCCTTTCGTTCAGTACTCCTTTAAGCATGCGAACGTTTTCTTGACAATCACGCGCCCCGCCGCCACCTAAAATCGATCATAGGAGGCACCACCATGAACCCCGGCGACGCCCAACTCCGCGCCCAATCCGAACTCCAATCCGGCGAAAGCCTCTACTGGACCGGCACCGCCGATCCTCGTCGCCTCGCCCTCACCGCTCTCCCCGCCTCCATCTTCGGCATTCCCTTTGCCGGTCTTGCGCTCTTCTGGGTCACCCAGGCCTACCACACCACCAGCGCCATGTCTAAGTCGTCGAACAACGCCTTCACGAACGGTTTCAAATTGTTCCCACTATTCGGTGTGCCTTTCCTCTTCGTCGGCTTCGGCATTATCCTCGCGCCGCTATGGGCTTTCCTCAAAGGTGGCAATACCGTTTACGCCGTCACCAGCCAGCGCGTCATGGTCATCACCGGCGGCGGCAACCGCTCCGTAAAGTCCTACACGCCCGCTGACATCGTCTCCGTCGAGCACCGCGAGCGCCCCGACGGCTCCGGCGACATCCTCATCGTCACCAACGCCATCACCCGCGCCAACAACAATCTGGTATCCCCGGTTAAGGTCGCCCTCTGCGGCATCTCCAACGTAAAGGAAGTCGTCCAGCAAGTAATGCAACTCCACACCCAGCGCCCCGCCGCCTAATCCCGCGGGGTTTCTCTGTGTGCTCTGTGCCCTCTGTGTTAAATTCTTTCTTTGATCGCGCCGACAAGGGGTGTCGACGCCCCCTTCAAAAAAGTGCTTGACAACGGTATACCGTTGTAGTAACATCCCCCATGTTACCTCGACAGCTAACCCTTCCTCGACGCCTTCCCGCCAAGCTAACTCCTTCACCATCACACTCTTGCAAACTCTTTTGCACTCTCCGAAAAGTTAACGCTCGTAAAATCAGCAACTTCCGCACTCTTTGCGCAAAACACGCGGGTGGGGTATCCCCGCAGCCTACTGTGCTGTGCACCGAGGCGCGAAAACACCACTTTCTAAGTCCTTTGTTTGCCACTCCTACGCACTCGGCGTCGCGTAAGTCCTTTCCTTGCCACTCTTACGAAAACACCCGGGACGGGGTGCCTCTCACATCCCCAATCCCATCACGTTGGCGCTCCCTCGCGCGCTCTGCCATAATCGGGGACCATTGAGGGCATCGTGAGCGGCGCGCCAACACAACCAAAGTTTTGGAGCGGCAACGAAATCCGCGAGACGTTCCTCCGCTTCTTTGAAGGCAAGGGACACCGCCGCGTGCGCAGCTCGTCGCTGGTCCCCCACGGCGATCCCACGCTGCTCTTCACCAACGCCGGGATGAACCAGTTCAAGGACGTCTTCCTCGGCCTTGAAAAACGCGACTACGACAAGGCCACCTCAGCGCAAAAATGCGTGCGCGCCGGCGGCAAGCACAACGACCTCGAAAATGTCGGCTTCACCAAGCGCCATCACACCTTCTTCGAGATGCTCGGCAATTTCTCCTTCGGCGACTACTTCAAGGAAAAAGCCATCCCCTACGCCTGGGAGCTGATCACTTCCCCCGAATGGTTTGCGATTCCCAAGGACAAGCTGTACGTCACGATTTTCGGCGGCGCAGAAGTCGCCCTCGGCACGACGCTAGGCGTGGATGAAGACGCGCGCAAGATTTGGCTTGCCCAAAATGTCCCGACCGAACGCATCGTTCCCGTTCCGGGCCTGAAAGAAAACTTCTGGGCCATGGGCGACACAGGACCCTGCGGCCCCTGCAGCGAAATCCATTACGACATGGGCCCCGAAGCCTCCGAGCAGGGCCACCCCGACTGCAAATTCCCCTGCGACTGCGGTCGCTACGTAGAAATCTGGAACCTAGTCTTCATGCAATTCAACCGCGACGCCAGCGGCAAGCTCACTCCGCTTCCCCGCCCCTCCATCGACACCGGCCTGGGCCTAGAACGCGTAGCCGCCGTCCTGCAAGGCGTAATCTCCAACTACGACACGGATTTGTTTCAGCCGCTTATAAGACGCGCCGTAAACCTGTGCACCCCGATGCAGGTGACAGAGACAGCGATGGTGCAGGAAGAGGGCAAAGGCGGTGCGGCTTCCCTGCGCGTCATCGCAGACCACGCCCGCGCTACCACTTTCCTAATTACGGACGGCGTGGTCCCCTCCAACGAGGGGCGCGGTTACGTCCTGCGCAAAATCATGCGCAGGGCCATTTATCATGGTCGCCTTCTCGGGAATACAAAGCCCTTTCTGCACATGCTCGTTCCCGAGGTCGTCCGCCTAATGACTCAGCCGGCGGGCAACGTGCCTTATCCAGAATTGCTCGAAAACCCCGACAGGGTCGAGCGGATCGTTTACGAGGAGGAAACCCGCTTCCTGCACACCCTCGAGACCGGCCTCGAATTATTGCAGAAAGATCTTCGCGTCCCGATTGCCGCAGCCGCACTGGACAGAGCTAAAGACATGGAAGAACAGGTAGAGCAGGTCTTTGGGCCAGAACTCAAGGCGCAGGTTGTCGAGGAGCTTAGGCGGACTCTACCTGGCGAAAAAGCCTTCAAGCTTTACGACACTTACGGATTGCCACGTGATTTCATCGAGGATGTCCTCAGAGATGCAGGAGTCGCGTTTGATGCCGAGGGTTTTGATCGATCGATGGAGGAACAGCGGGCGCGAGCGCGTGCGTCGTGGAAGGGTGGGTCGAAGGAGGCGGCGAATCCGGCTTACGCGAAAATTGCGGCGCAATTCACTACCGAACCGTGCTTTTACTTTGCTACCAGTGCGAAGGACGCTCGCGTCGAGGCCATCATCACGAAGAATGGGCCCGTCGCAGAGTTGAAGGCGGGCGAGACAGGTGAAGTCGTACTCGACCGGACCGTGATCTACGCCGAATCCGGCGGGCAGATGGCCGATACCGGCGCGTTCTACGATCCGAGCGGCGCGCAAGTCGTTGCCGAAGTCACCGGCGCCTACTACCCTGTCGCGCGGCTCGTGGCGCACCGCGTCACTGCGAAAGACACGCTGCGCGTCGGCGATCGCGTCTCCGTCGAGGCGGACGCCGAGCGGCGCGCGCGCATCATGCGCAACCATTCCGGCACGCACCTGGTGCACGCGGCGCTGCGCAATATCCTCGGCACGCACGTCAAGCAGGCCGGCTCGCTCAATGCTCCCGACCGCTTGCGCTTCGATTTTTCGCACTTTGCGCACGTCGACGCCGAAGAGCTGCGCGACATCGAGCAGCAAGTCAACGACGAGATTCGCTATAACAGCGAGATTGGAACCAACGTCACCTCGCTCGAAGAGGCGCTAGCCTCCGGCGCGCTGGCCTTCTTCGGCGACAAATATCCGGAAAGCAACGTCCGCGTAGTGACCATCCCGGACCAACGTTCGCCCCGCGGCTTTTACAGCAAGGAGCTATGCGGCGGCACCCACGTCCATCGTGTAGGCGATATCGGCGTCCTGAAGATCGTCAACGAGCAGTCCGTGGCCGCAGGCGTCCGCCGCATCGAAGCGGTCACCGGTATCGGCGCCCTGGAGCATTACCAGCAGCGCGCCCAGCTCCTTAGCCAGATTGCCAGCAAGCTCAACGTCGGCGAAGACGCAGTACTAGCGACTGTGGAAAAGTTATCGGAAACCGCCAAACACCTCGAAAAGGAGCTCGAAGCCCAAAAGCGCAAAGACGCTCTAGGGCAATTGGATGACCTAACTGCCCAGGTCCAGTTGGTCAAGGGGGTCAAGGTTATAGCCGCCGAGGTGGCCAATATCGACCGCGAAGGCCTCCGCCAACTGGTCGATTCCCTGCGCCAAAAACTGGGCTCCGGGGTGGTCGCTTTGGGCATGCCCGATGACGGCAAAGTCGCTCTAATTGCAGGGGTTACCAAGGATTTGACCTCTAAGGTCCATGCCGGCAAGCTGATACAGGCGCTGGCCAAACAAGTGGGCGGTTCCGGGGGCGGAAGACCCGATTTAGCGGAGGCTGGCGGAAAAGACACATCGGCACTAAAAAGTGCCTTGCGGTCTATTCCCTCCCTCCTCGAGCCATTGCTATAATCCCGCCAGTTCGGAGGAATGTGTCCGAAGCGAGACATGTACCCAAGTTAGCCATTACAAATATGAGACGCATAGCAATCCCGGCTTGCATCTGCTTAACAGCGCTGGTTTTGTGCCCTTACGCCGCCAACGCGCAAATCGCCAAGGTGATGGACGATAGCAGCGGCCGCCAATTCTTCGTCAATTCCGAACCGTCGCCGCAAGACAAGTTTAGCGCCGCCAAGTTTGGCGCGACCAAGCCCCACGCAACCATCTACTTGCCTGCCGAATCTTCCTTTAGAGGGCCCGGGCGGCCAGCCTTGAGCATCGACCGCGACGGCGCCGAAAAGCTCGTACGCGAAGCCGCGGAGCGCCACCACATGGATCCTGCGCTGGTCCGCGCGGTGATCGAGACGGAATCGGGATGGAACGCCACCGCGAAATCGCGCAAGGGCGCCCTCGGCTTGATGCAGCTGATTCCGACCACGGCGGTGCGCTTTGGCGTGAACGACGCGTTCAGCCCGCAACAGAACGTCGACGCCGGGGTTCGATATCTGAAGACGTTGCTAGAACGATACAATGGGAACCTGGATTTGGCGCTGGCGGCGTACAATGCTGGAGAAGGCGCGGTGGATCGCGCGCACGGCATCCCGGCGTATCGCGAAACGCGCGAATACGTCCAGAAAGTACAGAATGCTTATTTCCGGCCAGGTTCGGGACGCATGGAAAGCCTGTGGAGCAATCCGCGCGCGATCCACAAGAATGCCGATCCCAGCGGCCGAATTATTTTCACCAACGACTGACAATGTTTGTAGCGGCCACCTTCAGCTGACCGAGCATCAGGGGAAAAGCGAAGTAGTCAAGGCGGGGATGTTGCCAGGGCAAAATTTTTTGCACAAGATGTTCGCCCGCGTTTCGCCGGTTTTCCTTGCGCTTAGTCTCGCTTTCTTCTGTGCCCACACGTCCCTTGCCCGCGAGGGTTCCGACGCTCGCAATAGTTCCAACCGCCGCCAGGCCGCTGCCACGCAATTTACCCATGCCGAAGATTTGCGCGCGGAGTTGAACAGCAAGCCCGCGGAAAAGCGCACGCTCTCCGAATACAAGCAAGCGGTTTCCAGTTACCGCCGCGTGTACCTGATTACGCCGCACGCCGCCGAAGTGCCGGACGCGCTGCTGGCTGTGGCGGAACTCTACTCCGAAATGGGCGATAAATTCGGACGCAGCTACTATCAGCTTGCCGCGGATTCCTACAAATTCCTGCTCCACGAATATCCCACCAGCCATTACGGGCAAGACGCCATGCTGCGCCTGGCGCGGCTGCAGAAAGATCAGCTTGGCGACGCGGCGGAAGCATCGAAAACCTTCGAGGAATTCTTGAAGAAATATCCGCGTTCTTCGCGCAAGCGCGAGGCGCAGGAATCGCTTGCGGAGCTTGCCCTGCTTCGCAACGATGAGAATTCGCCGAGCGCGAGGAGCCAGGCCGCTGCCGGCGAGCCGGAGAAGATCGCGGAGGCGGCGGAATCCGCGCGAAGAGTTCCGGCGGACGCCGTGCCCGTCTACTCCGCCGAGAATTCCGGCAAAGTCCCGCGCTTGCGGCGCATCGGCGCCAGCGCATCGCCGGATTCCACGCGCGTGACCATCGATCTCGAAGACTTGGTGCAATATTCCTCGGCGCGGATCCGCAATCCGGACCGTATTTTCTTTGATTTGCATGCGGCGCGGCTCACCCCGGAGCTGGCGCGGCAAAATATTCAAGTGGAAGGCGAGTTGCTCTCCGCGGTGCGCGTGGCGCAAAACCAGGCCGGAGTTGTGCGCGTGGTGCTGAACGTCAACGGCGTGAAGGACTACACCGCTTCCCTGCTGACCAATCCCCCGCAACTGGTGATCGATCTGTACCCCGATACGCGCGGCGCCGCGGTGCGTGCGGCAAAAGCAAGGCGCAACGCGACGCAGGGGCCGATTGAGGAGCCGGGCGTGCAAGCCGTTTCGACGCCAGCCTCGCGGACTGAGCCGTTTGGATCTCCGGCCGCCGCCGGCGGATCGATTTCAACGGCATCACCCAGTCCAGCGAATTCCGCAGCTCCGGCGCCGAGCAATTCGAGTTTGGTTCCTCCAGGGAACGGCAAATCGCGCTCGAAGAATGCGAAGTCTGTGGGCGCAAGGCCGGATTTGATTCAACCGGCGAGCTCGCCGTTGCCCACGCGCGACGGCCAGTCTACCTTGACCCGCACGCTAGGGCTCAAGATTGGCCGCATCGTGATCGATCCCGGGCACGGCGGGCACGACACCGGGACGATCGGCCCGACGGGCTTGATGGAAAAGGATTTGTGCCTGGACGTGGCGCTGCGCCTCGGCAAAATTATCCAGCAGCGTTTGCCGGGCGCGGAGGTCGTGTACACGCGTTCGGACGACACGTTTATTCCCCTCGAAGAGCGCACACGCGTCGCCAATGAATCGAAAGCGGACTTATTCATCTCCATTCACGCGAATTCCAGCCATGACCACGCGGCGCGCGGCATCGAAACCTACTACTTGAACTTGAAGGGTTCGCCGGACGCCATGGAAGTGGCGGCGCGCGAAAACGCTACAGCGCAGGAAAGCGTCCACGACCTGGAAGACATCGTGAAGAAAATCGCGCGCAGCGAAAAAATCGACGAGTCCCGCGAATTTGCCGCGGACATCCAGGAATCCCTCGCCAGGCGCATCCAGAAGCTGAACAAGACCGTGAAAGACCGCGGCGTGCGCAAAGCGCCGTTCGTGGTCCTGGTCGGCGCGGATATGCCTTCCATTCTTACGGAGATTTCGTTCCTCAGCAATCCGGCCGACGAACAGCTCCTGAAGAAACCGGAGCACCGCCAGCGCGTCGCCGAAGGCCTGTACCAGGGCATGGCCAACTACCTCCAGAGCCTCAACAGCATGACCATGAATGTCCCCGGGAAAACCACTCCCGTAAGCGCCTCAGTTGAACAATCGCGGAACCAACGCTAATCTAGTGGCGTCAAAGAAATGGTAGGGATGCGCCGTCAATTCCTTTTTGCCTGCCTATGCGCTCTGCTGAGCGCCGCGAACTCTTCTGCCCAACAAGGCAGTTTCACCCAGCAACAGGTTCTGCCCGATGCCTTCGGAAGCTGGCACAACACCGGCTGCGTGGATATGCCGGAGCACCCTGAGCTGTCGCAAGAGGCCGGAATGCGTGAGTTTCGTGCCTGCGAGTTTTTATCAGGTAAGCAAAAGGCTGGAATCAGTGCGGGCCGGTACCGCGACCCCAGCAGCGCGTACGAGGTCTACACTTCCCTGCTGCGGCCCACCATGCAGCCGTCCACGGTGGGGAGATTCACGGCGGTAGACGACAAAGGGCTGCTGATGTTGGTTGGAGATGTCGTTGTCGAGGTGCTCCAACCGCGCAACATCTCCACCAAGGATTTACAGGAACTCGTTTCCATCGTTGCGGTGCAATCGGCCAAAACGCCGCTACCGCCGATTCGGGAGTATCTGCCGAAAGAAGATCTGGTGAATGCGACGCAGCGTTATTCCTTGGGCCCTGTGGGTCTGAGGAGCGCCCTGGAGCCATTAACCAGCTTGGTGTTTCGTTCGCGTAGCACACCCGATACGGAGCGCGAGAAATATCTGGCGATCGCGGATCGAATCGGCTTTGGCTCAGGAGCCGAGGCGATGTTGGCCGAGTACCGCAGCGGCCGCGACGATGGCCTGCTGTTGCTCATCGATTATCCCACTCCGCAGCTTGCGGAATTGCACATGCGGCATCTGGATGATGCCCTTCGGGACGTGGCGAAGGGCTATGAGGCCAAGATCGAGCGCAGGGGCTCACTGCTTTCGGTCGTTCTTGGTCCTAGTTCGGCTGCCTATGCCGAGAAATTGCGCGATGCGGTGACCTACGAGACGCAGGTGACCTGGAACGAGCCGAGCCAGACGGCCACCGATCCGCCGTGGGCGGTGGTGCTGTACCGGATTTTTGTCGGCACCGGGGTTTTCATGGTCATGGCGGTAGCGTTTGGCGTGGCGTTTGGCGGCTTCCGCATCTTCATCAAGAAATTGCTTCCCGGCAAAGTGTTTGATCGCCCGGAGCAGATGGAAGTGCTGCAACTGGGCCTCTCCGGACACAAAATCGATACCCGCGACTTATACTGAGCGGGCTACGTGTGGGTTGCGGCATCGGCTTGTCTTGATCTAAACCCTCAGGGCCAAACGGCTGCCCTCAGCTACAGGTATTCCCTTTGGAAATTGTGCCAGGTTTGTACGCTGAGTACATCGTGCTGCGCCCCTAACGGAAGTAACGCAATTCCCTGCTGGGCGTCTAACCAGTAGATAGGTGCCCTGCAATTTTGCGTCTGCGCCCGCGTATCGTAAACTGTGGGGACACGGAGTGGGTCTCAATCATGCATGTTTTCCAGATGATTCAAAATAGGCAAGTTAGGCGCCGAGTAGGCGCGCTGGCGCTGATTGGCGCCCTGGCGCTCGCTGCGGGCTGCGGCAAGACGTCAGCCGGCGACCCGGCGGCAGGCGGTGCGCCGCAGGCCATGCCGGTGCAAGTCAAGGTCGCACAAGCGGAGAGCATCCCGGACGTTACCGAGTATCTCTCGGTCCTGAAGTCGCGGCATTCGGCGACCATCAATCCGCACGTGGAAGGGTACATCACGAGAATTTTTGTGAAGTCCGGCGACCACGTGACAGCGGGGACGCCGCTGGTACAGATCGATCCGCTGAAGCAGCAAGCGGCGGTGAGCAGCCAGGAAGGGGCGCGTGCGGCGCAAGAAGCGAACTTGCGTTATGCGCAGATTCAACTGGATCGCGAGCGAAAACTGTATGCGGCGGGCGTGGTGCCAAAGGCGGACGTGGACAACGCGCAGACGAATTACGACGCCGCCACTGCGCAACTCAAAGCTTTGTCAGAACAGGTCAACCAGCAGCAGGTGGAGCTGCGCTACTACCGCGTGGCCGCGCCGATGGACGGAATTGTGGGTGATATCCCGGTGCGCATGGGGGACCGTGTGGCCGTGACGACGCTGTTGACTACGGTGGATGAGCAGGGTCCGCTGGAAGCGTACATCTATGTCCCCGCGGATCGCGCGCGCAATTTGCAATTGGGTTTGCCGGTGCATTTGGTGGACGAAGCCGGGAACAAGGTCGCGGACACGCGGATCAGTTTCCTCTCGCCGCAGGTGGACACGGAGACACAAACAGTATTGGCCAAGGCGTTGCTGGAGAATCCGCGCGGGCTGCGGGTGGCGCAGCAGGTACGGGCGCAAGTGGTGTGGTCCACGCATGAAGGAACGGTGATTCCGATTCTTGCGGTGACTCGCGTCAGTGGACAATTTTTTGCGTTTTTGGCGGTCAACGACGGAAAGAGTACAGTGGCACGGCAGAAACTCCTGAAGGTGGGCGACACGTTGGGCAACGACTACGCGGTGCTCGAGGGCATCAAGCCCGGGGATCACATTATTACTTCAGGATTGCAATTTTTGCAGGACGGGATGCCGGTGATGGAGCAGGCGCAAGGCACGAAGTAACGGCGGCGGGTTGGAATTCGTTGCGCGCAGATTCGTTTTGTATTGGCGAGAGGTTGAGGTCCTTCGGCTACCCTCGTCGGGTAGCCTCAGGATGACACCCCGTATAGATTTGGCGTACCAACGGAAGGTGGGCGGCGGCGGTGGTTGATTTTTTTATACGGCGGCCGGTGTTTGCTACGGTTTGCGCGCTGCTGATTATCCTGGGCGGCGCGATTTCCATTCCCACTCTGCCGATTGCGCAGTTCCCCAACCTGGCGCCACCGCAAGTATTCGTCGGCAGCTTCTACATCGGCGCGAACGCGCAAACGGTGGAGTCCGCGGTCACTATTCCTTTGGAACAAGCCATCAACGGCGTTCCGGGAATGAAGTACATGACGTCGACGAGCGGAAATGACGGCTCCAGTTCAATTACGGTTACTTTCGATATTTCCCGCGACGTAGACCTAGCATCGGTGGACGTGCAGAACCGCGTCAACCAGGCGCTCGGCCGTTTGCCGGCTGAAGTCAAGAACACGGGAATTTTTGTCACCAAGCAGGCCAGCGGGTTTGTGTTTGGCGCCGGGGTATACACGGAAGGCGGCCAATACGACAGCCTGTTCCTCAGCAACTACATGGACGTTTACGTTCGCGACGCCATCAAGCGCGTACCGGGTGTTGCGGACGCCATCATTTTTGGTGAACGCAAATACGCCATGCGGCTGTGGCTGGATCCTTCGAAAATGGCGCAGCGC
>Ga0210406_10002885_pt1 | contig 19171 bp, 17 predicted proteins | sample IncBWC30MmetaG_FD_155454 | JGI IMG/M metagenome (GOLD analysis project Ga0210406, IMG submission 155454) | Forest soil microbial communities from Barre Woods Harvard Forest LTER site, Petersham, Massachusetts, United States - Inc-BW-C-30-M | ecosystem: Environmental > Terrestrial > Soil >... | reverse complement strand
ATACGGTCGCCAATGCCAACGCGCCTTCGACGACTCAGTTCTGCCGTCAATGCCACTTCGGCGAAGCGAACGAAGCCAACAACACCAACAACATCACGACCGTGTTCCAGTAAACAGAACGTGATCCCGAGGGGAGAGAGAAACTTCTCTCCCCTTTTTTTCGAGCTTTTTGCAAACTCGCAGCAGCTCAGCAAGAGAGGACTTATGAAACGCATAGTCTCCCTCGGCGCGGCACTTTTGATGACGCTGGTAGCCGCTTCCGGGCAGGTCGCCTCGCACACACCCAGCGGGATGGCAAACGCAGCCGCCACGAACCTGCCCCCGGCCCAGATGGCGCCCGCGCTACAAGTCAGCGACAAACCGGTCGCGCGGGTGAACGGCGCGGTGCTGACCGATCGCGATTTGTTGCGCGAGATGTACTCGATCTTCCCGTATGCGCAGCAGCACAACGGGTTCCCGAAGGCGCAGGAAGCTGCCATTCGTCAGGGCGCGCTGGAGATGATCATTTTCGAAGAGCTGGTCTACCAGGAAGCGGTCCGGCGGCAGATGACAGTTGCGCCCGAGAAACTCAATCGCGCCGAGGCGAATTTCCGCAAACAGTTCAACAGCCCCGACCAGTTCCAGCAGTATCTGCAAGTAGAGATGCATGGGTCCGAGAAGCAACTGCGGCAGCAGATGAAGCGCTCGATGCTGATCGAGCAATTGTTGAAGAACGATGTAGAAAACAGGTCGGCAGTGACGCAGGCAGAAGTGCAGGCTTATTACACGAAGAACGCGGCTCGCTTCACGCTGCCGGAGTCGTTCAGCTTCCAGAGCATTTCGGTGATGCCTCCCCTGAAGCCGACAGCGACACAGGCTGCAGAGGCGAAGAAGAACGCAGACGCGGCCCTACTGAAAGCGAAGGCGACCAAGAGTTATCAGGATTTCGGGTTGCTGGCGGAAAAGATCTCGGAAGACGATTTTCGCGTGAACATGGGCGGCCACAAGGCGGTGGGACGCGATAAGCTGCCGCCACAAGTCGTGAAGGCGCTGCTGGCCATGCAGCCCGGGCAAGTGAGCGGGCTGATCCAGATCGAATCGGCGTACACCATCATCCGCCTGAACGCGCATGATGCGGCCAAGAAGCGCAGCTTGCAGGAAGTGCAAAGCGATCTGAAGGTCGAGTTGCAGAAGAGCAAGTATGAGAAGCTGCGGTCGGCTCTAGCTAAGCAACTGCGCGCCAAGGCGAAGATCGAAGTCGTGTAACTCTGTTGTGTAACTCTGCTAGTGGGTAGGGACGGGGCTTGCCTCGTCTCTCAGTCATTTCGGGCGGTTCGTTCCGCCGTATCCCTATTTCTCTCAACCCAAAATGATCGTCGCCCCCGGGCCGTCAGACGCGGCAAGCCGCGTCTCTACCGCCGGATTCTGGATGGTTGATCTGCGTCTGCAATCTGCCGCTCCCCACCCCTTTTCTGTTCTGATTTTTGGCGTTGAGTCTTTCAACTCGCTCCACGGGTGATATGCCGCAGGGCGCCGCTTACGGACCTTCTATTAGCGTCCGCAAGCGAGTTTAACTATCGTGTTATCAATCGTTTATCTAATTTATTAAGGATTCTAATCTTTGGCATGGTTTGTGCCTTTCATTAGAGGCTGACTAAGCCCCTGGCGGGAAGGTAGCGGGTCGATGAAAGGCACCAAGTACATCCTGGGAATTGTGGTTCTGGGAATGGCCCAGGTGGCCGCCGCGCAAATGACGATCGGCGACAACACCAAACTGAACGCCGGGGCGCTATTCACATTCGGCTACCAGGGTAGCTACGGCGACGAGATCCAGGCGAGTCACGGACTCGACTTCGGCGTAGATGGGAAGCTCAACGGGTCGTACTACAATCCGAACTTCCTGTCGTTTCAAGTGAACCCCTACTATAACCAGTCGCAAGCGAACTCCAACTACCAATCGCTCACCGGCGCCAGCGGCGTGAATGCGACGGCGAACTTATTTACAGGCAGCCATTATCCGGGTTCGGTTAGCTATCACTACGATGCCAACAGCACCGGGACATTTGGGCTGGCTGGACAGCCAAACTTTACAACGGTGGGCCGCTCCCAAGGGTTCGGCGTCAACTGGAGCGCGTTGCTTCCCGACATGCCGACGATTTCCGTAGGCTACTCGCAAGGCAGCGGCAACAGCACGTTGTACGGGACCAACGAGGAAGCGAACTCCAGCACACGGCTCTTCAATATCCACTCCAATTACCAGATCGAAGGCTTTCGCCTGAATGGGTATTTCGATCACAACAGCCTGAACTCGAAGTTCCCGGAGTTTCTCTCAGGACAAGGCGAAGCGGTGCAAGATTCATCGGGACACGACTTTGGTTTCGGCGTGCAGCACAGTTTGCCAATTCACGGGACTTTCAACCTCAGTTACAACCGCGCCTCGGCCAGCAGCGACTATGCATCGGACGCGGGGCACAACTCGAATGTTTCCAACTATACAAACAGCACCGAGACTGCGATCGCGAGTTTTCACCCCACCGTGAAACTCAGCCTAAATGTGACGCAGAACTACACCGACAATCTGACGGGATACTTGACGCAGAATATCGCGGGGACTGGTGTGATCACGCCCGGACTGAATCTGGGATCGGGGTCGCATTCCTCAACGTTTGGCGGGGGCGCGACATACCAGTTCACCAACTATCTGGCTGGATCAGCGCAAGCCACCTACTACGATCAGTATTACTTTGGAAAGAGCTACACCGGGACATACCTTGCCGGAACGATCAACTACAGCCGTCGCCTCTGGAACATGTTCAGTTTTTCTGGGTCGGTGATCGAGAGTTCGAACGGCCAAGGGACGAATGCGACGGAGTTCATCGGCAACCTGAACTTTTTTAAGCGATTCGGTGCCTGGCAAACGTCGGGTCAGTTCAGCTATGCGCAGAACGTACAGACTCTGCTGGTCACTTATACGACCTCATACTACAACTACAGCGCGAACCTGCATCGCCGGCTACCAGCGGGCCTGACGTGGACTGCAGCTTTCAACGGAACGCACAGCGGGTTGACGAACTATGCGGGTACCACCAATCATGGCGAGGGCTATTCCACCTCCCTGAGCGTGCGTAGGCTGTCGCTCAGCGGTTTCTATACACAATCGGCGGGAGTGTCGCTGCTGGGATCGGGAGGGATCATCGCACCGCCCCCAACGCCGGGAGTGAATGACTTCATCTATTTCAATGGCTCTTCCTATGGCGGCGGTATTTCGGTGACGCCGGTGCGGCGGCTTTCGATCTCTGGCAGCTTCAGCCGCGCCATCAGCGACACGATGGCCGCCACCGATTCGCACAACAACACGGAAATCTTCAATGCCCAGACGCAGTACCATCTGAGACGAATCGGGCTGCAGGCCGGATATACGCGGTTCACGCAGGGGATCAGCGCGGTGGGCGCGCCCGCGAACACTACGACGTACTTTGTCGGGGTGACCAGATGGTTCGACTTCTTCTAGGCGGGCGGGGAGACTCTGTGGTGGGCGCAAGACCGATGGTCGCAAGGCTCGTCATTCTGGTAATGGCTGTTCTGGTCGCGTTGCCGGCCGGAGCCTCCAAGCATTCCAAAGAAAAGATCGCTCCTCCGGCACCGCCGGATCTGTTGCTCGATGGCGGACGCAAGCTTTCGTTCGAGCGCAGCTTCAGCCTGGAACGCGAGGTTAAGCCCAAACGCAGCTTCTGGACCCGCGTGGTGGACGTGATCGCGGGGCAACCCGACTTCCATTACCTGGTGAGTCCGTACAGCATTGCGACCGACTCGCGCGGACGCATCATTATGTCGGATGTGGGCGCGGCGGGAGTGCATATCTTCGATTTCGCGCAGCAGAAATACAAGTTCATCTCGCGGCGCGATGCAGGCAAAGATCCGATGCTGACGCCGCAATGCGTGGCAGTCGATGCGCAGGACAACATCTACGTGACCGACTCGCAGGTAGGCAAAATCTTCGTGTTCGACGAGAACGGCAAGTACAAGCGCGCGATCGGAAGCCTGAAGGGCGGTGAAGCGTATTTCAAACGGCCGACGGGGATCGCCGTCAGCTCGGCGGCGCAGCGGATTTATGTGACCGACACGCTGCGCAACAAGATCTTCATGATGGACATGCAGGGCAGCGTGCTGCAGACCATCGGAAAGACCGGATCGGGCGAGGGCGAGTTCAGCTTCCCTACTGAGCTGCGCTTAAGCGGCAATGACCTGGTCGTCGTGGATGCGATGAATTTCCGGGTGCAGGTGCTTGACCGGTCGGGGACGTTCCGCTACGCGGTGGGAAGTGAGGGAGACGGGGCGGGATGGATCTTTCGTCCGAAGGGAATTGGGTTCGATTCTGAAGGGCATTTGTACGTGGTCGATGGACAGTGGGGCGTGGTGCAAGTATTCGATGACAAAGGGCGTTTGCTCTACTACTTCGGCCAGAGAGGAACTGGGCTGGGTGATTTTCAACTGCCGACCGGTCTCTTTATCGACCGCCAAGATCGGATTTATGTAGTCGATTCGTTCAACCGGCGGGTGCAGATCTTTCGCTACTACGGAGCTGGACAAGCAACGGGAGGCACGCAATGAAGAGGCTCCTGTTGCTGGTATGGTTGATCAGTTTGGGGCTCGGTTTTGCCGCAGCACAGGTGACCGTGTCGGGCGACGTGCTAGGCATGCACAACCTAACGCCGGGCAGCGGCGCTTCGGTGTATTCCCAGGGCAGTCTTGGGTGTACGTACTGCCATGCTCCGCACAGCGGATTGGGCGGTAACACGCCGCTGTGGAATCAGAAATTGTCGCAGAAGACCTACACGCCTTACACGAGCACAACCTATGCGCAGCAGGGCAACACGCAGCCGACGCTGGGAGTCACGAGCAGCCTCTGCCTGAGTTGCCATGACGGAACGGTGGGCGTAGGGCAGTCTGCCGCGTATGGTCCGCTGCCGACAGTAGGTTCGTTGAACAGTGTGGATTCGTTCGGCACGATGCTGACGGGCTCGCATCCTTTCAGCCTGGTTACGCCGATTAAGGACGCCTCGAACCTGGTCGCATCGCTGGCGGCGCAGGGGAAGACGGCTGATCCGAGCGGCGCAGTGAAGCTGGTGAACAGCAACATCGAATGCACCAGCTGTCATGATCCGCACGTCCAGAACATCGACAAGATTGCACAGAACTTTCTGGTGCGCGACAGCTCGAACGCGCAGATGTGCCTAGCGTGTCACGACCCGACACGGCTGGTGCAGGGGCAGATCAACCCGTTGGCAGGATGGACGGGGAGCATTCATCAGACAGCTACGAATCAGGTGTCGCCGGATGCACATGTAGGCTCCTATCCGACAGTGGGTGTGAATGCATGCAACTCGTGCCATATGTCGCACGATGCGGTTGCTCCGGCGCGCTTACTGCGACCGGCGACGCCGCCTGCTCCCGCGAATGATCCCGCCACGCAGGACTGCATGACTTGCCACAATGGCGGGACGTATTTGTCGCCGGCTGCGCCGAACATCATGGCGGAAGTGGCAAAAACCGGACATCCGCTGCCAGCTGGAAATAACTTTCACGATGCGGCCGAACCGGCGTTGCTACAGAACAATCGGCATACTACATGCGTGGATTGCCATAGTGCTCATGCTTCCAACCAGGTCGTGACTTTTCCCTTGCCACCTACGTTGCGGGTTTCGCAAGCAGGTACGAATGGAATCACCGCATTGGATGGAGTCACCGTACTGACGCCGGCGGTCAACCAGTATGAGAATTGCTTACGCTGTCATGGAACGAGTACGGGCAAGCAGCGGCTGATTGTCTACGGATATGCTCCCACACGCGTTGTGGCAGCTGCGGATGCGCTGAACACGATTCCGGAATTTGCTTCGACGGCGACCTCAAGCCATCCGGTCACGCATGATCGGACCAGCCCGCTTCCGCAGCCCAGCCTGCTACTGAACATGCTGAATCAGAATGGAACGACCTCACCGCGCTTAGTGGGAGTGCGCATTCTCTGCACCGACTGCCACAGCAGCGACGACAACCGGGAGTTTGGCGGCACCGGCCCGAATGGACCGCATGGTTCAGTCAATTCGCACATACTCGAGCGCAATTATCAGTTCAGCCAGGCAGCCGTGCCGGGAGGAGTGGTCTCAAACCTATTTCCGAATCCCGACCTGACTGTCACTGGCCCTTATTCAATGTGCGCGAAGTGCCACGACTTGACCAAGGTGGTCGCGAACACGAGTTTCACGCAGCACAGCTTGCACATTTCTCAGTACGGATTCAGTTGCTCGGTCTGCCATACCGCCCATGGCATGGGTGCGACATCTCCGAGTGTGACCGGAGAACGGCTGGTGAATTTCGATGGGAACGTGGTTGGGCCGAATAGCGGCGCGGCCATCAGCTTCAACCGGAGCAGTGGCACGTGCACGCTGATGTGCCATTCGGTAGCTCACAATGCGGACGGTTCGGTTGCGGCAGCGTGCTCCGCAAAGCCCAAGGGCACTGGGAAAAGGTGAAAGCTGGAGCGGGCTGTTGTTCGTGGGATGCGGGAAAGAGGTTCATCACTTTCTCAGCTGGGGTTGCAAGCTATCGAGCCGGCAACGATCAGCAGGGGAACGTGCAGGGCTGGATCACAAAGGGTTTGACGACGCGGTTAGGCCCTCGGAATCAGATCCGATCCAGCCCGGCATAGTTAGTCGAGAACGAGTCAGATGACCACAATGACCGAAGTCGAAACGCCAGTTCATGGTTGGCGCTTCTGGGCAGCACGCATCGCCACCGCGATCTTCATTCCCATCGCGCTTCTGGGAATAGCGGAGGTTGCGTTGCGGATGTTTGGAGTCGGGTTTGACCCTAGTCTTACGATTCCGTGCACGGTCAAAGGAAGGCCGGCTTCCTGCTACAACCTCTTCTTCCCCGCTCCGTTTTTCCCTCCAGGCATGATCAAGACACCGCAAGCGTATGCCATTCCGGCTGAGAAGCCAGCGGAGACTTACCGAATTGTTGTGCTCGGCGAGTCGGCAGCGATGGGAGATCCCGATCCCGCATACGGATTTAGCCGGTATCTTGAGGTAATGCTGCGGAAACAGTTCCCTTCAATGAAGTTTGAAGTGGTGAACACGGGAAGCGTGGCGATCAATTCGCACGTCTTGCTGCGGATCGCAAAGGGATTGGCAGGGCAGCGTCCAGATCTATTCGTAATCTACTCCGGCAACAACGAAGTAGTCGGTCCTTATGGTGCCGGCACAGCATTGACTTCGTCCGGGATGAATCTGCCGGTGATCCGAGCGAGTATTTTCTTTCGTTCTACCCGCATTGGGCAGTTGCTCACGAAACTTGGAACGCGGAAGCGTGAGTGGGGCGGGATGGAAATGTTTCTCGACAAACAAGTGCCCGCCACTTCGCCGCTGATGAAATACACCTACGCGAATTTTGAAAGCAATCTGCGGGATACGATTGCCGTTGCGCGCGGAGCTGGCGCGCGAGTAATCGTGGCGACGGTAGCCACGAACTTAAAGGACTGTGCCCCATTCGCATCGTTACATCGCGAGGGTTTGACCCAAGATGCCCTGCAATCGTGGTCGGCACTGATGCAGCAGGGGTCGAATCTCGAAGAAGGCCGAGAATATCAGGGAGCACTCAAGGCATATCTGTCGGCCTTACAGATCGATGATCAGTATGCGGAACTGGAGTTCCGAATCGCTCGCGTCCTGTGGCGGTCGGGGGATTACTCAGGGGCTCGAGTGCATTACTCTCGTGCCCGCGATCTGGACACGCTTCGCTTTCGCGCAGACAGCAACATCAATGAGATTAACCGCACCGTGGCCAGGTACGAGGATGCGGAACTAGTGGACAGCGAGAGGGTTTTTGACACCGAGAGTCCGAATGGAATCGCGGGAAGGAACTGGTGTATGAGCACGTGCATTTAACTCCGCACGGCAACTATCTGCTGGCTCGATCGATGTTTCAGGAGATCGCCAGTAAGCTGACCCTGTCGGCAGGGCAACCCGTTTCCGCAAATGACATCCCCTCGCAAGTTGAATGTGAGCAGTTATTGGCCTTTACCGAGCATGATCGCACTCGGATCGCAAGAGAGATGCTACAGAGGCTGCAAAAGCCACCGTTCACGAACCAACTGAATCACGTGGATCAGGTGTTGCGGTTATCGCTCGCAGCCGCCGCTCCCGACGAGGCTCCCGAGCAGACGGCCTCTGAGTATCAGTGGGCGATTCGCAAGATGCCGGACGACAGAGTGCTCCATTACAACTTTGGACTCTTCTTGTTCGATTACGATCGCAACGCCGCCACGCAGCAATTGCGGATGTCGCGGCCTTGGGATGGATTTCCTGTTTTCTCGCCGGACGGGACGCTGGTCGAATAGGATTCCGTGTGCGGGTCTCGAGCTCGTTCTTTGTCTGGTGTGGGTCAACTACTAGAGATGGCATGGGTGGGGTCTTGATTCGGGAGATCTTATACGGAGCGGTATTCATCGCGTGCGTCGGGGTCTTTGCGAGGTCACGCTCGCGAGTCGCTCGACAGAGTGTGCTCTTGCTTGGCTCCTATGCAGTTTACTTGACTTGGAGCAAGTGGTTCGCAGCGGTCCTCTTGTTTTCTACTGTCGTGAATTTTCTCTTCGGCAGGTGGATGCGGGAAGAGCCGTCCAAACTAATTTTGTCACTCGGCATTCTCTTCAATCTGGCGCTGCTGGGTAGTTTTAAATACGTACCGGACATCGTGGCGAGCATTCCTTTTTCTTCGGTGCAGAGATTCGCGCATCTCGCATTGCCGTTGGGAATCTCCTTCTGGACATTCCAGGCAATGAGTTACTTGTTCGATCTATATTGCGGAGAAGCCCTCGACCCGTCGTTCATTGAATTCGCGCTATACATGGTTTTCTTTCCAGTGGCGATCTCCGGACCCATCTGCCGGATGCCGGAGATGCTTCCTCAATTTCGCTCGACGCGACTCACACAGTCGAGCGATCTGCTGGACGGCCTGAGCCGGATCGCGACCGGGATCTTCATGATGGAGTTGGCACGGCTGCTTGGGCAGGGGATTCTCTCGGGCGACGGAATCCGTTCCGGCTTTGATCAGGCGAATCGCTGGACCGGCCCTGACGTGTGGTGCCTGGCAATTGGTTACGGGCTGCAACTTTTCCTTGATTTTGCAGGGTATTCCCACATTGCGATCGGAGCAGCTCGGGCGCTGGGATTCACGATCCCAGAGAACTTCGCTCGGCCTTTTCAGTCGACAAGTCCGTCGATCTTTTGGACGCGATGGCATATGTCACTCTCTTTCTGGATTCGCGACTACGTATTCCTCCCGCTGGCTGTGATACGCCGCGAAGTCTGGTGGCGCAATCTCGTATTGGTGGGATCGATGGTGCTATTCGGCGTGTGGCACAAGGCGACAGTGCTATTCGTGATCTGGGGTTGCTATCACGGGGTACTCCTGGTGTTGCATCGACAGGTGCAGCAGATCCAGCGGAAATTCGATTGGACACCGCCAGAGCGCGCGTGGAGCCTGATTTCGTGGGCAGTTACGATGGGATTAGTCAGCCTGGGTTGGATCTTCTTCCGTGCCAATTCTCTCTTCGAAGCGCGGCAGATGTTGTCCGCGGCTCTGGCTCCTCACACCTACTCCTCTCACATTCTGAGCACAAGTCTGTATGGGTTGGTCGCGAGCGCCGCGATTGGCTACGGCTTGGTTCACTGGATCGCGCAGGCCATCCGAGAGCACACCGGCATGAGCGAGGCCTCAGGCGTTCAGCGCCGGTCAGGACTGGTCTCATCCATGGTACGCAACCGATGGTTTTGGGTACCACCAGTTTATCTACTGGCTTTGCTTTTGATCCTGATCGTAACGCATACGCGCGGGGCTGATCCGGCGCAATTCATGTATCGGAATTTTTGAGGATGGAAGACCACACGCTAGAGCTGGCCCCATAAATGCTTCTCGATGAGTAAGAGGAAGGCCCTTAGAGCTGAAGCCCGCGTCTTGCTCTCCTATAACGACACGGGTGGAAGAGGTTGCGGAAAAACGTCGCGTTATGCACAAGAAGCTTACCGCGGGCGCTAAAGCGCAGACACATTCTCAGGGACTTAGCGGCACGAGTAAACTCGTGCTCTTCCCGAAACCCGCGCAAACCAGAGATTTTCCGCAGCCTCTAAGCCGTGCCCTTCCCGAACCCAATTACAAGACGGGTTCTACTCCGCCGCTTGATCAGAAGAGCTGTTGGACATGGTGCCTGTCGCGAAAGGCGGCAAAGGCGTGACCAGATTCAGCAACCTTCTAGAGGCCCTCGCTGCGGCGCCTGGCGATCGTCCATTCGTCACGTTCTGGGTCGATGAAGACGAGCGTGAGACATTAACGTTTGCGGAGTTCCGGAGTCACGCACACATGCAGGCCGCGGTGCTCCACGCCCGCGGTGTCGGCGTTGGCGACCGCATCGTCATTATCATGCCGCAGAGCATCGCGGCGATGACTGCGTTTGTCGGGGCCATGATGTTGGGAGCGGTACCCGCCTTTCTCGCGTATCCCAATTTCAAAATTGAACCATCGAAGTATCGTGATGGACTGGCGGGAGTAACTGCCAACCTCAAGGCAAAGGCAGTAGTCATCGACGAAGACTTTCCTCCTGAGTTTCTCGAGCATATTGCGATCGGGCGCGAGACTACGGTCCTTCGCGCGGGTGACCATTCGCAACTGTCAAGCGCCGCGCAAATCCCCCCGTTGGAGTGTAACGCTGACGATCTTGCATTCATCCAACACTCCGCCGGTACGACGGGCCTACAAAAAGGAGTGGCGCTCACGCACCGCGCGGTGCTGCGACAGATTGAACGCCTGGCACAGGCGCTCAACATTGACGGCGCCGCGGACCGCATCTATAGCTGGCTTCCGCTCTACCACGACATGGGACTGATTGCTTGCTTTATGTTGCCCTTGGTTTGCCATGTACCGGTTGTGATGCAGTCACCACTCGATTGGGTGATGCATCCGGAGACCATGTTGCAGATCATCAGCGAATGCAAGTGCACTCTGGCCTGGATGCCGAACTTCGCGTTTCAGTTTGTTCCCCGGCGGACTCGGCCAAACTTGCGGACGGCTCATGATCTTTCGTCTCTGCGAGCACTTATCAATTGCTCCGAACCGGTCCGATCGAGCAGCCTGAGCGAGTTTCGAAAGGCTTTCGAGTCTGCGGGACTCAAGGGCGATGCATTGCAGTCTTCCTATGCAATGGCCGAGAACGTGTTTGCGGTGACGCAATCAGACGTTCGGCAAACATCGGGACTCGCCCAAGTTTGGGCGCAAGGCCAAGCGTTCCGGGCAGAGGGTCGAGTCGTTCGAGTCGCGGAGGGCACTACGGGCGCAATGCCTTTTGCATCTTCGGGCCGACTGCTTCCCGGCAATGAAATTCGAATCGTTTCAGAGGCCGGCGAGAGCCGCGCCGAGGGCTGCGTCGGCGAAATTCAATTAAAAAGCGATAGCTTGTTCACCGGTTACTACAACCGACCCGACCTCACGGCCCAAGCCATGGTGGATGACTGGTACCCTACTGGAGATCTGGGTTTTTGCCTGGATGGCGAATTGTTTGTTGTGGGCAGGAAGAAGGACCTGCTCATCGTCGGGGGAGAGAATTTCTACCCGCAGGACATCGAGGAGTGCATTGCCACGCATCCTGCCATTCATGACGGTCGCGTGGTGGCCCTAGGCCTTTACAGTCCCGCTCTTGGGACAGAGGAAATAATAGCGATTGCCGAGGTAGAGAATGAGGATTTCCTGTTGCATGGGCTGGAAATTGAAGGCGAGATCCGAAAGAGGGTAGTCGAAACGATTGGGATTGCGATGCGGACAGAATTCCTGAAGCCGCCCACCTGGATCGTGAAAAGCACTGCCGGCAAACCGGCGCGATCAGCGACGCGCGAGAAATTGATGAAAGAACATCCGGAGCTCGATCCGGAAGCTCGGGGGAACTGATGAATATTACCGCAGAGCAGAAAATGATCGAACATATTGTTCAACTTGTTCGAAGACCAGGCCTAGCCATCGACGAAAACACTCCGTTAGTATCGTCGGGTCTGATTGATTCGATGTCGCTCGTCGATCTGCTCTTGAAGCTCGAGGATCTCACTCACACGCGTATTCCGGCGGGAAAGGTGAGGCCGAAGGATATGGACTCGGTTGCGGTCATGTTTGCAACCGCGCAGCGGGTAGGCCGTCCGCGAAAATAGAAGAGGACACGCGGGCCAGCGGAGAAAATCATCGACCTCGGCGCATCGGGCTTGAGTAGTGTCTGGTGATTCAGTGGAACTAGCGATTGGCGGCGGAGTTGTCCGATTCCCGCGACGAATTCTTGATTTCCTCTTGGATATGTTGCTGAATTAATTCCCACTGGGATCTCAAATTCATTTCCTTGATGACGAACCGCGATTCCTTCAGTTCGTCATCGATCCGAATCGATAGTTCATTCTTCTGAAAGCGGAAGTCCACAACTTCGGCGAGCGGCACAAACTCCTTCGAGGACTTGCCTACAATGATGAACACGACTTTGTCGGAAACCAGAGTGTATTCGGGGCAAGGCCCTTCGGCGGGAGCCTGCGGCGGACCCGAAGGTATTCATAAAGCCGTGGTGCGCGAGAACACAGTCGCCCATGTGCATCCGGATCACTATGCCATGCTGGTAGCCGCTCGCGGTCGCGGCCGAACATAGAGCGATACCAACCAAGACCAAAATGAATACGCATACACGTCGCATGAGTCTCCAATTCGCGGTCGTCGTTGGGCATCGTAGGACGCCCGCCAATAGCTCTATCGGCGGAGGCGACTGTTGGGCTTAATTACCAAGGATCTCCTGCATCTCGCTACCGAAGCGGATCGCGATGGGTGTTAGAACCGGTTTCTCAATGCTTCACCGGTGGGCAAGAGAGAAGGCTAAGGAGCGGAAGCTCGCGTTTTTATTGCCCGGAGCCGTGCCGTTCCCAAAACATTTAGGAAAAGCCTTCTAGTTGGTGGAAGACGTCGCCTGGGTCCCGGGTCTGATTGACGAGTGTTTTTGGGCCTGCGCGATCAGCTGCAGGACTTTGTCTTTGCCTTCGTAGTTCGGGTTCGTGTCCAACAGCCTTTGCCAGGTAGCGACGGCTCTCTCGATGTCCATTTTGCCCTGCCATTCTACGATCCCAAGATTGAAGAGCGTATTCGGCTTGTTGGGTTCGTAGGAAAGGGCTTTCTGGAATTCCGCGATTGCTGCGTCGGCATTGCCCGTGTACCAGTAGGCGGTTGCCATGTCCGTGCGAACTCCGGCATTGGTAGGCTGCAGTTCTAGCGTGCGCTGGTAGTAGTCGATGGCGGTTGGGTATTGCTGAGTGTCGTAATAGACGTTCCCGATGTTCTCCAGCAAGCTTGCGTTCGACGGATCCAGCTTGAGCTTCTCGAGCAGCGGCGCAGCTTGCGTATCGGCCATCTGTTGCATCTGGGCGGGAGTGGGGGATTGAGCACCGGAGTTCGGGGCGCTCGCAGCCGGATCACCTGATGTCTGTGCTGCAGCAGCAGTTGGCGCTTGCGAGCCACGGATGAACCAGCCGCCCGCAATGCCGATGAGCAAGCAGATTACGGCGAGAGTGTAAGCTTGAACATCAGTCCAGGCACTCACGTTCTTTGAACGGTCAATCACGGGACGGTCGGTCACGGTCGAACTCCTTTGCTATCTTTCGGATGAAACGGCCTCAGTACCTAACTTAGCTTCCGCGATCATCTTCTCGACGACCGGCTTGCGGTCGAGCGTTGGATTTGTCTTCAAAAGCGTCTGCCACGCGGCAATCGCACCCGCGGCGTCGTTCTTACCCTTCCACTTGATCATTCCGAGGTTGAAGAGAGCGTTGGCGTTCTTTGGATCGTAGGCGAGTGATTGTTGGAGTTGGCCGAGCGCTCCGTCGATATCGCCGGTGTAGTACAAGCAGGAGGCCATCTCGGTACGAGTAGCCGCATTCTTGGGATCGACTGCCAGTGCGCGGTTGTAATAACTGACCGCATCGTTGAACTGGTGAGTTGCGCTATACAAGCTTGCAACCTGAACGAGCAATTCCACGTTCCTCGGATTACTTTGCAGCTTGGCTAATAGTGGGGCCGCTTTCGTATCGGCCATCTGCTTCATTTGTGCCATCGGCGGCGGATGTGTAGGCATACTCGCCGATGGCGTCGAAGCAGGGGCAGCCGGAGAAATGGAAGCTGAGACGGTCGACCGCGTTTCGGAACCTCGAAACACGTAGCCGAGCGCGAGACCGATTGCTAGACAGACCCCTGCCATGAAGTAAACGTGGGCTGTGGTCCACTTCGCTTTTGCCGGTTCGTTGTCCAGGTTCGCCATTTTGGTTGAGACTCCTAAGGGTTCTGCCCCCGAAAAAAGGTGAGCATCCTAGCCCCACCCTACAAAAGCACACTAGATACCAAAAATGCTCTGTGGAGTTCCCAGGGAGCCGCTTGTGTTTTCAGTCACTTACGCGCACCATCGTGCCTCGTCGCAGAGGGGCAAATCCAGGTGCGGGTGTTCCTCCGCAGGCCTACGCGTCTTTTGACTCGCTGCAAAATCGCAAAAGACCGCGCGCTTTGTCCGGAAATTGGACGGGAAACGTACTAAAAACCGGAAGGCATCTCGGCAAGTTACCGACGCCCTTGAGAACACAAAAGGCGCATCTAGGCTTCGTCGATGCCTAGACTGTGAAGCGCACATTTGGCCGCGTCCTTTTGGTTCTAATCTTTGTCTCCTCCGCTTACGCCGCTGACCCCAACCTTACCTTTCACTCACGAGTTAATGAAGTTCGGCTTACCCTGATTGCCACCGATTCCCAGGGTCGTCCGTGGCCGGGACTGGCTGCCTCCAGCCTGGCCGTTGCGGACGAGGGGCGCGCCATCTCGGAGTTCCAGTTGCACAGCGCCAACGACCTACCACTACAGGTAGGAGTGCTGTTGGATCTGAGCGATTCCACACACGGTTCATGGCCTGCGGTTCGCGCCGCGCTGACACAATCCATGGAAGGCCTGTTACGACCAAGCGATCAGATACTGATGATCACATTTAATAGCCGCATCCAGACAGAACGGGTTCTGGCTGAAGCACAGGAACTCGATGAATCACTGCCTGCTCCTGCGGGTGGACTCACAGCCCTCTACGATACGCTGTATCGAGCCTGCGAGCATCCTCTGTTCTCTGGCGATCTCGAGCCACACCGGTCCGCGCTCATTCTGTTTTCCGACGGCAAAGACAATATGAGTTATCGAGGCCTTGCGGACGCAATCGCATCGGCGCAGAAGAGTGGAATTGCGATTTACACAATCACCTTGCACAAGCCCCACCAGTGGCATCGAGGAGACGGTGTTCTGCACTCGATGGCATCGGCCACTGGGGGAAATGACTTTGTGGTCAGCGATGTCAAAGGCGTCCAAGCTGCTTTGCAGACGATCCACGAAGAATTACGGAACTCTTATCTGCTCTACTATCGCCCGTCGAGTGGAGAGATAAGGGGAGACTTTCGGCGAGTTGAGATCCTTCCGGCGCGCGATGCTGGGCTCCACCTGCGAACTCGCTCGGGCTACTATGCCAAGCCTTAGGCACAAGGCGGAAGTCGCTAGAACGCAGTGGCGAATGGCGTAGGACGCACGTGCGGTGGCGAATTGCCGATTCGGGATTCGCTCCATTTCGAAAAATAATGCTTACCACAACCAAGCTTGATGCGAGGTCCCAGCTAGTGATCCCCGGGAGACTTCCGATGAAGCAAGCGAGGGATCATTCCGGATGGAGTGTCTGGATAAACGCGATTCGGCAGTGCTACCCCTCAACCTCCTCCTGGTCGGGCCGCGAGAGGAAGATTACTTCCTGATTCGCGATGTGCTGAACAGAAGCAAACAGACCCTGGTCGGCAATCTGGATCACGCTCATTCGCTTGCTGAAATTGAGACCCGTCTTGAAAGCGCCACGTACGACTTGGTGCTTTTTCAATACGAATCGAGCGACCAACTGATGGCTGCGGCTTTGCGCCGATTGCGCCAGCAAGGACGGACCATGCCATTCCTCATTCTGGCGGAAGGCACGCCAGAGACAGAACTGATCGACTGGGTGGGCGCTGGCGCCTGCGAGTTTGTGGACAGGGATGAACTTGGGCGCGAATCCTTCCTTCGCACCATCCGCAGTGCAGCCAACTTGCATCGCCGGGAAGAGCATTTCAAGAACACTGAGCAGATGTTGCGCAAGCTTCACAGCGCTGTGGAGCAATCGGTGGACATGGTCATGATCACGGATGTGGTGGGGCGCATCGAGTACGTCAATCCGGCATTTGAAAAGACGACTGGTTATAACCGGGATGAAGTCCTGGGCCTCACTCCTCGCATTCTCGCGTTTGTTCCGCCCGGCCGTTATGTGCTGCTGCAGGTCACCGATTCGGGTTGCGGCATCCCTCCCGAGCAGCTTCCGCACATTTTCGAACCCTTCTATACGACCAAGGAGCAGGGCAAAGGGACGGGGCTCGGTCTCGCAACCCTTTATGGCATCGTGAAGCAGAGCGGCGGGTTCGTTTGGGTCAATAGCGAGCCCACAGTCGGCACTACCTTCAAAATCTACTTTCCGGAAGTACGATGCAAAGAAGTCGTCACATCTCCGGGAGCGTCAGAAGTCGACAGCTCTCCGGTACACGGTTCAGAAACGATTCTGGTGGTTGAAGACGAGGAGGCTGTTCGTGAACCTTCGTGCGAGTTCTTACGTCAGGGAGGTTACACAGTCCTCGAAGCGACCAACGGCAAAGATGCCCTGGCTCTCGTGGATACGCATACGGGTCTATTTACCTCATAGTTACAGACGTTGTGATGCCGGTAATGAGCGGGGGCGAACTTGCGGAGCACTGCAGGCGATTACGCCCGGAAACAAAACTGTTATTCGTCTCCGGATACGCGGAAAACGTCGTGAAGGACCACCAAATCCTTGATCTGCGAGGTAATTCTCTGCAAAAGCCTTTCAGCCTGCGCTCGCTGGGTCGCAAGATCCGAGAAATCCTCAGTCCGAGTCCAGCAATCTGCGCGAACTGATGCTATCCCGTTCTGCATTCGGTTGCTCCACGATTTAGCGCGCCCGTATAATCAGCCCGCGGACCCTTGCATGGACTCTGAGGCGGGAACCCAACACCGTACGGCGCCCTTTCTTCCCAAGATACATCCCGATTCAAGCGCAGCGCTGAGCTCAAGCTTTTCTGTTCTGGTGCTCGTCGGCCTCTGGCTCGTTATTTATGCCGGTACGATGTTTACCCCTGCCCTGCTCGATGATGTGGATTCGCTGCATGCGGAAGCAGCACGCGAGATGCTGCTGCGTCACGATTGGGTAACGCTATACACAAATGGGTTGCGTTATCTGGAGAAAGCTCCCCTGATGTACTGGGGACTGGGTGCCAGCTACAAGGTGTTTGGGATCAGCGACTGGAGTTCGCGTCTGCCCCTGATGCTGAGCATGCTCGCATTGGTGCTCGCAACGTACGGTCTAGGCCGCTACGCGTTCGGCAAGTGGGCCGGATTCTACGCTGGCCTGGCGCTCGTCACATCCATCGGCCCATACATTTTCACTCGGTTTCTGATTCCAGATGTGATGGTCGGTCTGTGGCTTGTGCTCGGGTATTACTTTTTTCTGCGCTCACTGCGCGAGTCAGTTCCGTCGCGGTTGACGTGTTGGGGATTTGCCGCCGTCTCTGCGCTCAACGTGCTCACCAAGGGATTGATCGGGCTTGTGTTTCCCGCCGGCACGATCTTGCTCTACTTAGTTCTCACCGGGAATCTGAGGCACCTCCTGAAGCTTCGCTTGTTTTCAAGCACGCTCGTGTTCTTCGTACTGGCAGCGCCGTGGCACATCATGGCGGCGCTGCGGAATCCGCCTGCCGGCGAGGCACGCGGCTTCTTGTGGTTTTATTTTGTGAATGAGCACGTCATGCGTTTTCTAGGCAAGAGAGTGCCGCCGGGGTACGACACCGTCCCGCTCTTCCTTTTCTGGGCCCTTCTGTTCGTGTGGCTCGTGCCGTGGGTTGTGTTTCTGCCTCAGGCTTTGAAGGATGTTCCCTGGCATCCTCGTCTTCTGCGGATGGCGCTGGACAGCGCACAACAAGCGCGGCTTCTCTGTTTTCTTTGGGCGTTTGTAATCTTAATGTTCTTCAGTTTCTCGACGCGCCAGGAGTACTACACTATTCCCGCCCTGCCCGCGATTGCACTGGTCGCGGGAGACTGGTTAGCGAGAGAGAATGCATCGCCTGCCGCATCGAAGGAACGAAGCGCCGGGCGCGTGTCATCCGCCGTATTACTTGCCATCGGGGTCGTTGCGTTTGTTGCTGGTGCGGGACTGCTCTTCGTGTCGCATGCGCCACAGCCGGGAGTCGATCTCGCGGATTTGCTGCGTAAGAATCCGCAGGATTACGACTTTTCATTGGGGCACATGCTGGACCTAACGCCTCAGGCTCTCGGCGCATTTCGTAGCCCTTTGCTCGGAGCGTCGCTCTCCTTACTTCTTGGCACAGTACTGAACTTCTGGCTGCGCCGGCGCGGGCGCGCGGACGCTGGTAACGCGGCGTTGGCGGCGATGATGGTTGTGCTGCTCGCTTGCGTCCATGTTTCTTTTGTTAAGTTCTCTCCAATCCTTTCGTCGCACGATCTCGCCGTCGCGATCCAAAAGGAATTTCGACCCGGTGATGTCATCGTGATTGACGGCGAGTATCATCAGGCTTCAACGCTCAACTTCTACACCGGAATCCCTGTGCGAGTCTTGCACGAGCCGAGCGGGAATCTCTGGTACGGAGCGAAGTTTCCTGACGCGCCTCATGTTTTCGAGACGGCTGGTTCATTGGATGCTCTGTGGGCGGGGCCGGCGCGCATCTTCCTATGGACGGACCAAGAGAGCCCGAAAGAACTTGCCGGGAAGCCAAAATTTCTACTGGCACGGAGCGGAGGAAAAGCGATCTTCACAAACCAAGAGCCTTAACCGCTTCTCAAGCTGTGATATCGCCTGCATCGTCAATTCTCGCGGCAGCCCTTATAATCAGGGCTGCCGGATGATTCCCGCCCTAATCACGTTTATCAGCTTTCATTTTTTCTGGCAGGCGCTGGTGGCGCTTGGTGGCATCGGTCTCGTCAGTTCGACGATCTTCTTATTTATGGTTCT
>Ga0210406_10002884_pt1 | contig 19175 bp, 18 predicted proteins | sample IncBWC30MmetaG_FD_155454 | JGI IMG/M metagenome (GOLD analysis project Ga0210406, IMG submission 155454) | Forest soil microbial communities from Barre Woods Harvard Forest LTER site, Petersham, Massachusetts, United States - Inc-BW-C-30-M | ecosystem: Environmental > Terrestrial > Soil >... | reverse complement strand
GAAACCGTTGAGATTCAACACCTCGACGGCGATACGGAAGAGCTCGATGTCGACGACTGGGCGGAGCTGGATCTGGAATTGACCGAGGAGCCGGAAGGGTGGTCAGGCTCCAAGGCGGAGAAGGATGCCGAAGAAGAAGAGGACGACGAGGACTGGGACGAAGATGAAGACGATGAGGATGATGATGACGAGGATTTGGACGAGGATGAAGAGGACCGCGAGGAGTACTGACCGCCGGCGCGCGGAGTATACTAGACCCGTTCCAGCCAGCCATGCCGGTCCGGCACTTCGCCCTGCTGGACCGCGACCAATTGGGCGCGCAGCGCTCGGGTGACCGGGCCGACCTGGCCGTTGGCCACCTGATGCTCGGTGCCGGCGTGTATCAACGTTCCCACCCCGGTGAGCACGGCGGCGGTGCCTGACAGCGCCGCCTCCCCGGTGCGTACCCAGTCGAGCATCTCGAGGACGTCGAATTTCCGCTCCGACACCGTGTAGCCCATGTCGCGCGCCAGTGTCAGCAAGGAGTCGCGGGTGACGCCGTGCAGAAATGTGGAGTCGAGGCTGCGCGTGAGCAGTTCACCTTCGCGGATCAGGATGAAATTTGCGGCCCCGGTTTCCTGCACTTGGCCGCCGGGGCAGAACAGCACTTGGTCCGCTTGATATTTCGAACGTGCGTCCATGATCGGCGCCAACGCGGCGGCATAGTTGCCCCCGGTCTTCACCATGCCCATGTGTCCAGCCGAGCGCGTGTTCTGATCGTCGACGAGAATTCGCAGCGGTTTTGCACCGCCCGCAAAGTAATCCCACACCGGGCTCGCGAGCACCACCAGCATCGCCTCGGTCGTCGGTGTGGTGGCCGCACCGATGTTTGCCGTGGTGCCAAAAATAATGGGGCGCAGATACAGCGCGCCGGGCGCTTCCGGCACCGCGTCGCGGCAGCGATTGATCACGGCGCGCACCATGTCCGCAACCTGAGCCGGATCGGGCTCGGGCAGCACCAGCTGGCGCGTGCTCTGCTGCAAGCGTTGGATGTGCCGGTCCATGCGAAATACATGCACCGAGCCATCGGCGCGGCGAAATGCCTTGAACCCTTCGAAGCAGGTACTGGCGTAATGCAGCATATGCGCGGCCGGACTGATCTCGATCGGTCCGACCGGCTTGATTTCACTCCGGCTCCAGCCGTTGCTGTAGGTGGCCACTGCCATGTGAGAGGTGAGTAATGTGCCGAACGCGGGTCGCTGAGGTTGGGAAGTCATGAGGATTTCACCGTAGGTATGAATATCGTCGCGGGATGTTCGAGTCGCTCTTTCAATGCCTGGATCATCGCCGCGGCATCATAACCGTCCACGAAGCGATGATCGAACGAAGAAGACAGGTTCATGATTCGCCGCACCACCACCGCACCCTGGTGAACCACCGGCCGCTCCACCGCCTTGTTCAGTCCGATGATGGCCACTTCCGGTGCGTTGATGATGGGCGTGGAAGCGATGCCGCCGAGTTTCCCCAAGCTGGTGACCGTGATCGTGGACCCGACCAACTCCTCGCGCGTCGCCTTGTTGCTGCGAGCGCGTTCGGCCAGGCGGCGGATCTCGGCCGCAAGCTCCCACAACCCCAGCGCCTGAGCGTTGCGCACCACCGGGACTTTCAAGCCGTCCGGTGTCTGTGTGGCAATTCCGACATGCATGGCGCGATGCCGGACCAACACGCCCCGCTCGGCATCGTACAAGACGTTGCATTGCGGGAATGTTTCCAGCACCCGCGTCAGCGCCATCACAACCAGCGGCAGATAGCTCAACGAGCCCATGTCTTTCGGCCGCGAGTGATTCAAGTGCGTACGCAATGATTCAAGTTCGGTAACGTCGACTTCTTCGACGTATGCAAAGTGCGGAATGGTGCGCTTCGCTTCGCTCATGCGCTCGGCAATGAGGCGACGCAGGCCGATGACTTTGATTTCGGTGGTATCTGCCGCGTCGGCCACGGCCACATGCGGCGTGCCGTTGAGGTCGGCGCGCAGAATTCGACCCCCGGGACCGGAACCGACCACGGTGGCCAGGTCGATTCCCGCTTCGCGCGCACGGCGCCGATTTGCTGGCGAAGCCATCACGCGGCCCTGGCGCATCGGCACTGCGGCGGAAGCCGCGGGTGCGATTGGGGCCAGAGTCGGCGCCGGGGTGCCCACCGCTTTGGGCGGCGCCGGCTGTGCCGTGGCGGCCGCTGGTGGCGCCGCAGGCGCCGGCCGCAGGGGCGCGGCCGCTTCAGGCACGGCCGCTCCTGGCGCAGCCGCAGCGCCGGCTTCGCTCAATTCGAATACGATCAAGGGCGAACCGACGGCAATCTTGTCGCCGGGCGCACCCGTCACGGACACCACGCGGCCGCTCACCGGCGCGGGCACTTCCACGGCCGCCTTGTCGGTCATCACCTCAACGATGAGTTGATCTTCGGCGACGACATCGCCCGGTTTGGTGTGCCAGGCGATGATTTCCGCATCCACCGTGCCTTCACCCAAATCCGGCATCTTGAATGTGAACTGGCTCATGCAGTTTCCATCACGCTCTTGAGCGCCGCCATGACGCGCGCCTGGCCGGGAAAGTATTCCCACTCGAAGGCGTGCGGATAGGGAGTGTCCCAGCCGGTGACGCGTTGTATCGGCGCCTCCAAGGACCAGAAGCACTCCTCCTGGATGATCGATAGGATTTCCGCGCCGAAGCCGGAGAAGCGAGTGGCCTCATGCGCAACGACGCAGCGGCCGGTTTTTTTGACCGAGCTGCAGATGGTGTCGACATCCAGCGGTACCAGCGAGCGAAGGTCGATGATCTCGGCATCCAATTTCATCGCGGCGGCGGCGGCAGCCGCGACGTGCACCATGGTGCCGTAGGTGATGATGCTGACCGCTGCGCCGGCACGCACGATGTCCGCCTTGCCCAAGGGAACATTGTAATAGCCCTCATCCACCTGACCTTTGGCGTGCGTGCTCCAAGGCACGGCAGGCTTGTTGGGATCGCCGTCGAACGGCCCGTTGTACAGCCGCTTCGGTTCGAAGAACACGACCGGGTCGTCATCCTCGATGCAGGTGATCAACAGGCCTTTGGCATCGTATGGATTCGAAGGCATCACGACTTTGATGCCGCTGACATGCGTGAATATGCCTTCGGGGCTTTGCGAATGCGTCTGTCCGCCGCGGATGCCCCCGCCGCAGGGCGTGCGGATGGTGACCGGTGCGAAGAAATCTCCGGCACTGCGATAGCGGATGCGTGCCAGCTCGCTCACGATCTGGTCAAAGCCGGGATAGATGTAATCGGCGAATTGAATTTCGGCCACCGGGCGCAAGCCATTCACGCTCATGCCGATGGCGGTCGCCACGATGCCGCCTTCGGCAATCGGCGTATCGATGACGCGGTGCTCGCCATACTTGCGCTGCAAGCCTTCGGTGGCGCGAAACACGCCGCCGAAATAACCGATGTCCTCGCCCATCAGCACCACCGACGGATCCTTCCCCAGCATGATGTCCATGGCGGAGTTCAGGGCCTGGATCATGTTCATGTTCGCCATCAGGAAATCCGTTCCTTGCGCATCAGGGCCTGTTGCCGTTGCAGATTTTGCGGCATTTCCTTGAACACGTCCTCGAACATCAAGTCCGCATTCAGTCTCGGTCCTTCGGTCATCGTGCCGAATGCCACCGCTTCCTTCCAGCTCGACGCGACCAACGACTCGAGTTCGGCGGCCATGGCTTGGTGGCGCGCCTCCGACCACTCGCCGATTTTGATCAAGTGCGCCTTCAGGCGCTGGATGGGATCCCCGAGCGGCCAGTGTTCGGCATCGTCTTTGGCGCGGTAGCGCGCGGGATCGTCGCTGGTCGAGTGTGCGGCCCCCCGGTACGTTACCAGTTCAATCAGCGTCGGACCGCCGCCGGTGCGCGCGCGTTCAGCGGCCCATTGCGTTACCGCATACACGGCCAGAAAATCGTTGCCGTCGGCGCGGATGCCGGCCATGCCGTATCCGGGCCCGCGGGCTGCGAACGACCGCTGCTCGCCGCCGGCGTACCCCTGGAAGGTGGAGATGGCCCACTGATTGTTGACGACATTGAGAATCACCGGTGCTTGATACACCGAAGCGAACAGCAAGGCATGGTGGAAATCGGCCTCGGCACTGCTGCCCTCGCCGATCCAGGTTGCGGCCAAATTGTCTTCGCCCTTGATGGCCGCCGCCATGGCCCAGCCCACGGCTTGCGGAAATTGCGTCGCCAAGTTGCCGGAGATGGAAAAAATATTGTTCGCCCGCGAGTGATACATGACGGGCAGCTGTCGGCCTTTGCACATGTCTCTGGTGTTGGACAGCAACTGACACATCAGGTCGACCAACGGAATGCCGCGCACGACCTGCAAGCCCTGATTGCGGTACCCCGGAAATAACATGTCGCTGGGACGCAGCGCCATGCCCTGCGCGACCGACACGGCTTCCTCTCCCAGCGACCGAATGTAAAAAGAGATCTTCCCGCCGCGCTGCATGCGCTGCATGCGATCATCGTAGATGCGCGTCAGCAGCATGTGCCGCAAGCCCACCTGCAACTCGCTCGGGTCGAGATGCGGATGCCAGGGACCGACGGCGTCGCCGTTGTCATCGAGCACGCGCACCAACTCGACCGACAAAGGCATCATGTCTCGGGCGCGCGTATTGACCTGCGGCCTCGGCACCGCGCCCGCGGGCGATAACTGCACATAACTGAAATCCGGTTTCTCGCCGGGCCGCGCGGGCACGCGGGGTAAATGCAGGCGCGATTTTTTGCTCATCCCCATAATTTACGTCCGCAGCCCGGCCAATGTTGCAATCATTAGGGTTGAGCCTAATAATCCGGTATATTCATTCCGAAAGTAGGTATTTTGTGGAACAAAAAGACCGCCCTGCCATCGATCGACTGGATTTGCGCCTGCTCGACATTCTACAGAGGAAGGGCGCCTTGTCGGTCGCCGAGGTGGCTGCGCAAACCAAGCTGTCGACCACCACCTGCTGGCGGCGCATTCAACAGCTCGAACAAAATGGCGTGATCAAGGCGCGCGTCGCGCTGCTGGATCGAAACGCGCTCGGACTGGATGTCACCATTTTCGCTCACATCAAGCTGGCCACGACCGGCCGCGATGCAATCGCGGAATTCGAGGCGGCGATTCGCGATCGCGCCGAGGTGCTCGAATGCTACACGCTCACCGGCGAATGGGACTTCTTGTTGAAGATCGTCACCAAGAACATCAAGGCCTACGAGGCGTTTTATCTCGACTACCTGTCGCGCATTCCCTGCGTCAGGTCGGTCAATTCATCGGTCGCCGTCACCGTCATCAAAGAATCCACCGCGCTGCCCTTGGGAATTTGAGCGCCGCACGCCGCGCACCCCTGATGCCGCGCCCCGGATGCCGCACCCCTGATGCCGCGCTCCTGATGCCGCGCTCCTGATGCCGCGCTCCTGATGCCGCGCTCCTGATGTCGCGCTCCGGCGCGCGTCAGGGCAGCAATATCGTCGACCCCGTCGTGTGTCTGGCCTCCAGATCGCGGTGCGCCTGCGCCGCATCGCGCAAGCTAAGGCGCTGCCCGATGTTGGCCTTTACCGCTCCTGAGGCCACCTTCGCAAATAAGTCAGCGGCGCGCATCTGCAATTCATCGCCGGTCTTGATGTAGTCGAACAACGTCGGCCGGGTCGCATACAGCGAACCGCCGGCCACCAGATCGGTGAATTTAAAATCGGTGATCGGTCCCGAGGATTGCCCGAAACAGACGAACAGCCCGCGCCTGCGCAAACATTTCAGCGATCCGCGCCAGGTATCGTTGGCCACCGAATCGTAAACCACATCGCAGCCCTTGCCGCCGGTGATGTCCTTCACGCGCGCGGCGAAATCATCCGCGCGATAATCGATGACATGCGCGTAACCGCTGGTCTTGGCGACAGCGACCTTGTCCGCCGAGCCCACCGTGCCGATGGCGGTCGCTCCCATGGATTTCAGCCATTGGCCCATCAACGATCCGACCCCGCCCGCAGCCGCATGGACCAGCACGACGTCGCCCGCCTTGACGGTGTAGCAGGAATTCAGCAGAAACTGCGCCGTCAAACCTTTCAGCATCATGGAAGCCGCCACGTCGAAGGCGATCCCATCCGGTAGTTTCACCAGCCGATCGGCCGGCACCACGCGTCGCGTGCGATACGCGCCGATGGGCAGCGTATAGGCCACGCGATCGCCGACATTGAACGGCGTTCCCTCGCCTACCGCATCGACGACACCGGCAGCCTCGCCGCCGGGAATCAGCGGGGTCATCGGCCAGGGATAATGGCCTTTACGATAGTAGGTGTCGATGAAATTGACGCCGATCGCATGCTGCACGATGCGCACCTCGCCGGGTCCGGGCGCCGCGGTCTGAAGCTCGCCCCATTCGAGCGCCTCGGGGCCGCCGGGCGTTCGCACGATGATGCCAAAATCTGCCGTTGTATTCGCCACGACTACCTCGTCAATGTGTCCACAAAGCGCCGGATACGCACCATGGCTTCGAGCAGCGTCGCCTCGTCGGTGGCGAAGCATAAGCGCACGAACCCGCGCGTCTCTTCGCCGAAGGCGCCGCCGTCGAGCACCGAGACGCGCTCGGATTTGAATAACCCGCGCATGAAATCGTAGCCCGAAAGACCGGTGTCGCGCACGTCAATGAGCGTGAACATGCCGGCGTCCGGCGCACCGCAGCGGATGCCGCGCACGCCGTCGAGTCCCTGCAGCAGCACGGCACGGCGCGCCGTGCACAGCTCACGAATCCGCAGTTCCGGCGCGTTCGACCCCCGCAACGCCGTGAGCGCGGCCTCTTGGATGAAGCCTGGCAGGCCGAACAGCATGCACATGGACAACGATTCGGCGTGTTTCACCAGCGGCTTGGGTCCCACCAGCCAGCCGGCCCGCAATCCCGGCATGGAATGAGATTTGGACAGGCTGCTGATGGTCACCACCTGCTCGGGCAGTTGCGCCGCGAGGCCGGGGACGCGGCCGCCGGGCGCCAGCCCCGCATACACTTCGTCCGCCACGATCCACAGCGAATGCCGGCGTGCGAGTTCGCCGATGACCTTGACTTCCCGGTCATTCAATATCACGCCGCTCGGATTGTTCGGCGTGGCGAAAAACAGTGCGCGCGTGTGCGGCGTGATCGCAGCCTCGAGCTTGCCCAAGTCCGGGCGAAATCCACCGGAGGCCGGCGCAGGCACGCGTACCAGCGTCGCACCCGACGCTCGGATGGTGGCAGGGTAGCTCGGATATAAAGGCTCCAGCGCCAGCACCTCATCACCGGGTCCTGCGATGCACAGGGACGCTGCAAACAGCGAGTTCTGCGCCCCCGAGAGAAAAATCACGTTGTCCGCATCAACCTCTTGAGAGGTGCGCCGCCGGTGCGCCTCGGCAATCGCTTCGCGCAATCCTGCGCGGCCGGCGGCCGGCGTGTAGCGGACGTCGCCGGCCCGCAGGCTTTCAATTGCCCGGTCGAGCACCGGCGCGGGTGTCTCCAATTCCGGATCCCCGATGCTGAGCACGATCACATCCTCGCCGCGCAGCTTCGCTTCTCGCGCTTCGGCGTGAATCGTCCACGCCGCCACGCTCTCGCCCTTGACTCGATCGACCAGCGGCGAAAATTTCATGAGTTTGATGTCTTCCTTCTTGCCACGCACATCGCGCGCTTGGCATACTTTATGATGGCATTCACAGACGAACACTCTCTTCGCTGCCGCAAAGACTTTCCCGCGCTCATGCGCGAGCGGGAGGGAATGAATCTGGCGTTTCTCGATGGGCCCGGCGGCAGCCAGGTCCCCGGTATCGTGATCGATACCATGGCCGATTTCTACGCCACCTGCAACGTGAACACTCACGGCAAGTTTTCGCCTTCACGGGAAGTCGATCGGCGAATGGACCTGGCGCGTGAGGTCATGGCGGCCTTTCTCGGGGCTGAGACTCCCGCCTGCATCTCGTTCGGCCAGAACATGACCACGCTCAATTACGCCTTGAGCGGCGCCATCGGCCGTACCTTGAGCAAGGGGGACGAAGTACTCATCACCCAGCTCGATCACGAAGCCAATCGCGGCCCTTGGTTGCGCTTGCAAGAGCGCGGCATGAACATTCAAGAAGTGCGCTTGGCTCCCTCGGGGCAGCTGGACTTGGACGACATGGCCGCCAAGATCACGCCGCGCACCAAAGTATTTGCCGTGGGCGCCTCATCGAACGCGCTCGGCACCGTCAATGACATCACCCTCGCGCGCCGGCTCACCCAGGCTGTCGGCGCCCTGTTGGTGGTGGACGCAGTGCACTACGCGCCGCATTTTCCGCTCGACGTGAAAACACTCGGCATGGATTTCCTGCTCTGCTCGGGCTACAAGTTTTACGGGCCGCATGTCGGGGTGCTGTATTCACGGCCGGGGGCGCTCGATCGGTTGCCGACGGATCGATTGAGCGTGCAGGATCCGGCCGCGCCCTATCGCATCGAGACCGGCACGCTGAATCATGCGGGCATCGACGGCCTGCGGGCGGCCGTGGAATACCTGGCCAGTTGGGGCAGCGGCGCGACTTTAAGAGAGCGCGTGGTGGATGCGATGTCCGGCATTTCCGCGTATGAGCACCGGCTCGCCAAGTTCTATCACGACGCGGTTCGCAAGCTTCCCGGCGTACAGGTCTGGGGACCGGATTTCAGCACGCGCGGCCGCGCCCCCACCGTTTCCATCACCCTGGACAGAACCACTGCGGGCGATGCGGCGGCGGCGCTCGGCAAACAAGGCATCTGCGTCTGGGACGGACACTTCTACGCGGCACGCGCCGTGGCGGTGCTCGGGCTCACCGATCGCGGCGGCCTGCTGCGCACCGGTGTCTCGATGTACAGCGCGCGCGAAGATCTCGAGCGCCTGCTGGCGGGCATCGCCAAGCTCGTCTAGCGGCGCTGATTACAGGCGCGCACCGACCAGATGCTCGGCGAGCCGCTCCGCGTGATCGCGAAGTTCCGCTGCCGCGGTCGCGTCCAAATGATCGGCCCGCAACATCGGTCCAAGATAATAGAGAGTCTGGCTCGCACGGCCCTGCGCATCCAAGCAGGCGCCGAAGCCGCCGGTGCGAATGCCGAGACTCAGTGCATCCGACGACACCAGGCCTGCCTTACGCAGCGAAGTGAGCAGCGGGTCTACCGATCTCTCGATGGCGTAGTTCGGTCCGATTGCGTTCACCACCAGGTCCACGGTCAACTTCGATGTGACCTCGCTGCCGCGAGGACGCCACGACACCTGCAATCGATGGTCGCGTGCAATGACCCCTTGAATGCGTCCCGCCTTGACCCGCAGCTTGCCGCTGCGCCGAAGAGTTTCGATGCGCGCCATCAATTGCGGGGGTAGGCGGTGCCGGAAGGTGTCCCAATGCACATGTACATGGCGTACGAAGCGCCGCCTCTCGACTTCCGGCAGCCGGCGCCAAAGCGCAGGGGCGAGATTTCGAATGAAGGCCACCGCCTCGCGCCAATCGCCCCCCAGCTCCTCGACCTCGCGCGCCATGTCGCGGCACGCTCGCAGCAGCCTTCTCAGCGAGTGAGTGTGCGCGAGCAGAACTTCACCGCTCCCCCTCAGGGCATGCGGATGAAAGGCCGTCTGCGGCTTGGGGATCACGCCGCGCCGCGAAATCGTGTGCAGGGTTGGAACGCGGTCCGCGTGCCGGCTCAACGCCGACGCAGCATCCGCCATCGTCAATCCGTTGCCGACGATCAGCACGGAATGCTCAGCGGTCAAGGTGTTGGGCAAATCCCGCGGATCTTGCCGGAACGCGCTGTGATCACGCAGTTCGGCGGCCCACGGCGGCAACGGCGCTTCGGGGTTACCCAGCGCCAAAATCACGATATCCGCAACGATGGGCGCGTGATCGTGCAGTTGCACCGCCTGCGCACCCCCGGCCGATCGCTGAACGCCGGTCACCTCGCCGAATACCCGCAGCAGGCGCACATTGGCGGCAGCCTCGCGCTCTGCCCTGCAAAGCATATCCTGCAGGTAGTCCCCATACAGGGCTCGAGGCAGGAAGTCCTCGCCATCGACGTTGGGCAGCCGGCCTTGGGCGTATTGCAGGAACTGATGCGGATCCCCCGACTCGGCCGACAACCTCCCTGCCGGTACGTTCAAAAGATAGGGAAAATCACGGGCCGCGTAGGCCACACCGCGGCCCATGGTACTGTTGCGTTCTATCAGCACGAGGTCCCACCCTTGCGCCGGAGGGCGGCGCAACAGGTTGGCCGCAAGCACCGTGCCGGAGAATCCGGCGCCTACGATTACCAGGGTTTTTCGCATAGCTTAAAATTCTACCAAGCCGCGAAGACCAGAAGGCCGTGCGGTGAGCGTATTCTTCCGCTAACATTTGGCCTGGTTCGTGGTCAAATAGCTCATTCCAATAGGGGCGAGGGGCAACGATGCAACTCAGCAAATTCAGCTATTACTCCGATTTCGTGGTTTATCCAGTCGTGGTGATCGGGCTGACGGCAGTTAATTTCAGCCATATCACCGGGCATGGCGCCAGGGATTGGGTCGGCGCCTGCCTGGCAGGGCTGGTCCTATGGACCTTGCTGGAATACGTCCTGCACCGGATCGCCCTGCATCGCATGCCCGTCTTCTCGCCCATGCACAGCCTGCATCACGGGGCGCCGCTGGACCTCATCGGTACGCCCTCCTGGGTGAGCGTCACCGTGTGGCTCAGCGTGATCTTTCTGCCGGCGTGGTGGTGGATCGGATTCAACGTCGCCAATGGGCTGTGCGTAGGTGTGATGATCGGCTACTGGTGGTACGGATACGTGCACCATGTGATTCACCATCACACGCGCAAGCCCTCGTCCGCCTATTTCAGCGAGCTTCGAGCCTGGCACATGCGCCACCACCATTCGCCCAAGCGCGGCAACTTCGGCGTCACCACGCCGTTCTGGGATTACGTGTTCGGCACTGCCATTGCTGCTCAGGGCAAAGTTGCCGTCTCGCCGTGAGCGCCGAACTCGCCCTCACCAATCCCATGCGCACCGACGGATTCGAATTCGTCGAGTATGCAGCGCCCGATCCTGAACTGCTGCGCCGGCTGTTCGAAAGTATGGGCTTGCCGGCGGTGGCGCGTCATCGCTCCAAGAACGTGACTTTGCACCGTCAGGGCGACATCAATTTCATCATCAACGCTGAACATGACAGTTTCGCGCAAAAATTCGCCCGCGCGCACGGTCCCTGTGCCTGCGCCATGGCATTTCGGGTCGCCGATGCACGCTTGGCGTATACCCGGGCTCTTGACCTCGGTGCGACGCCCGGGCCGGTCACCGCCGGCCCGATGGAACTCAACATCCCCTCGATCGAGGGAATCGGCGGTAGCCTCATTTATCTGGTCGATCGATACGGCGATCACACCATCTACGATGTCGACTTCGTGCCGGTGAGCGCCACGCCTTCCCGGGCGCCGGTGGGACTCATTCGCATCGATCATCTCACCCACAACGTCCGGCGCGGCAACATGAATGTCTGGGCCGGCTTTTACGAAAAGCTGTTCAACTTCAGGGAAATCCGCTACTTCAGCATCGAGGGAAAACACACCGGCTTGTTCTCACGCGCGCTCACCTCACCTTGCGGCAAGATTCGCATTCCCATCAACGAGAGCCAGGACGATAAGAGCCAGATCGAGGAGTACTTGAACGAGTACAAGGGCGAGGGCATCCAGCATATCGCGTTGGGCACCGACGATATTTATAAAACTGTCGATGCTTTGCGCAGTCTCGGCGTGGAATTTCAGGAGACGCCGGCGACCTACTATGAAGGCGTCGACGGCCGCGTCGCGGGTCACGATGAATCGGTGGCCGAACTCGAGCGGCGAGGGATTCTCATCGACGGCAACCGCAAGAGCGGCATCCTGTTGCAGATATTCACCAAGAACGCCATTGGCCCAATCTTTTTCGAGATTATTCAGCGCAAAGGCAACGACGGTTTCGGTGAGGGGAATTTTCAAGCGCTGTTTGAATCCATTGAGCTGGATCAAAAGCGTCGCGGCGTCATCTAGCGGCGTCCTTCGTTGGCGGCGTCATTTAGGAGCCGCCCGAACGTTGAACTTCGCCGGAGCGCCCATATCTAATCCATCTGTGGTCAATTCGACCTCGTGGGGGCCTAGTATGCGGAAATTAATCCTTAGCTTGGCACTCGGCATGGGCGTCACCCTAGCCTTTGTGTCGCCCAGCTTCGCGCAAGCTGCTGATCCGACAATGAATCAAATCTACGATGCGGCGAAGGCCGGGCATCTCGATCAGGCACAGCAGATGATCACGCAGGTGCTGGCCGATCATCCGAACAGCGCCAAGGCGCACTACGTGCAAGCCGAGTTGTATGCCAAAGAAGGCCAGACCTCACTGGCGCGCGCTGAACTCGGCACGGCCGAGCGTCTGAATCCTGGCTTGACTTCCTTCAGTCCACGATCGGTTCAGGAGCTGAAATCGCAACTGGGCATGAATGGCTCGCGCGGAGGCAACCAAATCGTCTCTGTTCCAGCGCGATCGGCGCCGCACTTCCCCTGGGGCACGGTACTCATTCTGGCGGTGGTCGTGGGCGTGCTGATGATGCTGTTCCGGCGCCGACAGCCTTATAACCAGTACCCTGCCGCGGGCCCGGGCCCTGGCGGCCCTGGCCCTGGCATGGGCGGCGGCGCGCCCGGCGGATATGGCCCTGGCTACGGTCCTGCGCCCATGGGCGGCGGCGGACTAGGTTCCGGGATTGCGGGCGGTCTGGCCTCGGGCTTGGCCGTGGGCGCCGGCGTGGTCGCGGGCGAGGAGTTGGCACATCACTTTCTGGACGGCGGCAGGCGCGACGGCGGCGTCATACCCTCGGCCGAGGCCTCAGAGCCCGGATCCAGCAACAGTGACATGGGCGGTGCCGACTTCGGCGCGAATGATCCTGGCTCCTCCTGGGACGACGGCGGCGGTTTCGGAGGCGGTGGTGGCGGCGGAGACGATTGGAGCTAGCCGCTCGCGGCTAAAGAGCCCGCGCCGTTGATTCCCCATTCGGGCGCCCCTCTCAAGGGCGCCCTTTTTATTTGCGATGCCGCACGACTGCGGCTGCCACTGCATCGTGCAAGGCTTTCATGCCGAAGGAGATGTCCTGCACCGCGCCGTTGACGAAGAAAGTAGGTGTCGCCCGAATGTGGCTGAGGCGGCCGCCGGCGATGTGCTCGCGGACTTTCTGCAAGTAGATGTGATCGTCGATTTCTGCCACATAACGCGCCATGTCCAGCCCCAATTCGCTCGCGTAGTGATGCAGATTGGCGCTCTTGAGATGTCCTTGATTGCGGAACAACACATCGTGCATTTGCCAGAACTTTCCCTGCGCGCCGGCCGCTTCCGACGCCTCAGCGGCCAGCAGCGCATGCGGATGCGCCTCTTCCAACGGAAAGTGGCGGAAGATGAAGTGCACGTGGCTGGGAAAGCGCTCCATCAACAGTGCCGGGGTAGTCGCCGCGACCTTGCAGCCCGGGCACTCGAAATCCCCATACTCGACCACGACGACCCTCGCGTGATCCGACCCTTGCGAGTGATCGGTGGGTTGCGGCGGGACCGCCAAGGTATTCGGATGCACGGTTGGACTCATTGAGGCGATTCCTGGTCACTTGCCGCCGGCTCGATGCGCCGGCATCTCCATCGGCCGTATTGTCACCTTCACCACGCTCGACCTGCGCAGTAACTGCAATTCACAGTCGCGGCCGATCAAACTGGCGTCGAGCTTGCGCTGCAAACCGTCGATTCCATTGATGCGCACACCATCCAGCGCGACCATCCGGTCGCCGGCCTGCACGCCCGCCAGCGCGGCTGGGCTGCCCGGCACGATGTCCGCAACGTGCACGGCGGTGTTGCCGGACAGGCTGAAATGCCGCACGACGCGCGTGGCAATCGGCACCGTGGCGCCGGAAACTCCGATGTAGGCACGGCGTACCCTACCATGCGCGAACATCTGGCCGATGACTCATTTTGCCGTATTGATTCCCGTGGCAAAACAAATCGCCTGGGCTTGCGGGATCATCGCGGTGTTGACGCCGATGACGCGACCCTTCGAATCGACCAAGGGTCCGCCGGAATTTCCAGGATTGAGCGCAGCGTCGGTCTGGATGACATCGTGCATCAGCCTGCCGGAGGTAGCCCGCAGGGTTCGGGCCGAGCGCCGACACCACCCCGGCGGTCACGGTTTTCGAGTAGCCGAGCGGATTGCCGATGGCGATGGCGACCTGGCCCACTTTCAATCGCGATGAATCGCCGAATTCCACATATGGCAATGCACCCGGAGAGCCGATGCGCAGCACCGCCAGGTCCGAGTCCGGATCGTTGCCCACGAGGTCTGCGTGGAAAAGCGTATCGTCATTCAAGCGAACGGTAATCTCGTCCGACCCATCCACCACATGGCTGTTTGTCAGCAAGTAGCCGTCGGGTGTGAAAAGGAAGCCAGAACCGCTGCCCCGTTCAGCGCGACGATTGCGCGCAGCGCCGCGCGCTTGCGCCGTCACTTCGATGAAGGTGACAGCCGGGGCGACGCGTTCCAAGGCGCCGATGACCGCGCCGGAATAGGCGTCGAGCAACGGCCCGTCATCGTTCCGCACGGCGTCGTTTTGGGCGGTGTCGTCGGTACCGGTCCCTGCCGCCGCGTTGCCGTCACTGGTGACCCACTGCGGCGTCAACGTGTTCAGCTTAGGAGTCGGCACGTTCAGCTCAAAATAATTTTCGGCTGCGCGGATAATCCTTCCACGATGAGCCGGTTTACGCGCCGCACGAAAATCGCGGGATCGTCCAATTCGCCGCCCTCCGCCAGCATCGCCTGGTCATACAGCACATGCGCCAGATCCGAGAACGAAGCGTCATCGGCCGTGTTCTTGAGACGCTCAACCAGAGGATGCTTCGGATTCACTTCCAGAACCGGCAGCGTCGCAAAGGGGTTGTTCTGCCCGGCCTGCTTCAAGATGCGGCCCATGCGCAAGCTCATGCCGAATTCACCGGCGACCAACACGGCAGGCGAGTCGGTGAGGCGAGCGGACACCTGTGCGCTGGCGATCTTGCCGGTCAGATTTTTGCCGAGTCGATCCAGCGTGTCCTTGAATGCGGTTTCCGCCGCTGCCTTCTCTGGGGTTTCGATGGCGGATGCCACATCGGCCGCCGCGCTCGCGACATTGGCGAGTGTTTTGCCCTCGAATTCATGCAAATGTGCGGCCACCCACTCGTCGATACGGTCGGTCAGCAACAGAACTTCCATTCCCTTGGCGCGAAAGCCTTCCAGGTGCGGACTGTTGCGGGCGGCAGCCAGCGAGTCGGCGGTGAGGTAGTAAATGCTTTTTTGATCCGCCTTCATGCGCGACAGATACGTCTCGAGAGTGACCTCGGGCGCATCGGTGCTCTCGGCGGTCGAGTTGAAGCGCAGCAATTTTGCGATACGTGTTTTCTGGCCCGGATCATCGATGATGCCTTCCTTCAAGACCACGCCGAAGGTCTTCCAAAACTCGGCATACTCCTGCGGCTTGTTGGCTGCCAGGTCTTCGAGCAGATCCAGGGAGCGCTTGACCAGCGCCGATTTGATCTTCTCGACGGTGCGGTTATTTTGCAGCAGCTCGCGCGACACGTTCAGCGGCAGGTCGGAAGAATCCACGAGCCCGCGCATGAAGCGCAGGTACGGCGGCAGCAGTTCCGCTGCCTTGTCCATGATGAATACGCGCTTGACGTAAAGGTGGATACCGCCCTTCTGTTCGCGCTCGAACAAGTCGAACGGTGCGCGCTTCGGCAGGTACAGCAGCGAGGTGTATTCGACATTGCCCTCGACCTTGTTGTGTGCCCACAGGCGCGCGCCTTCCGAATCGTGAGTCAGGTGTTTGTAGAACGCCTGGTAGTCCTCGTCCGTCAGCTCGGATTTCGGACGGGTCCAAAAGGCCTTGGCTTGATTCAGGGTCTCGTCTGCATCGCCTGCCTTCAAGACGATTGGGATGCTCAAATGATCCGAGTACTTGCGCACCAATTGACGCAACCGTGCCGGCTCCAGGAACTCTTTGTCCTCATCGCGCAGGTGCAGAATGACTTCCGTGCCGCGATCGGTCTTGCCGCTGCCCTGAATCTCGTACTGGCCCTCGCCGTCGGAATCCCAGCGCACCGCCGGCGCGTCGCTGCGCTTGGTGAGTACCGTCACTTTGTCCGCCACGATGAAGGCGGAATAGAAGCCGACTCCGAACTGGCCGATGAGCTGTGCGTCCTTGGCGGAATCGCCGCTCAATGTCTCCAGGAATCTCTTGGTGCCGGAGCGGGCGATGGTGCCCAGATTGTCGATGATCTCAGCCTCGTTCATGCCGATGCCATTGTCCTTGATGCTCAGGGTTCCGGCCGCACTGTCCGGGGCCAAGGTGATCGAGAGCGTGTCTTCGCCCAGCAGTTCCGGCTTGGCAATGGCCTCGAATCGCAATTTCTCGCAGGCGTCGGAGGCGTTCGACACCAGCTCACGCAGGAAAATCTCTTTGTGCGAGTACAGCGAATGGATGACCAAGCGCAGCACCTGCTTGGTCTCGGCCTGGAACTCTTTGATTTGCGGCTGTGTTGCCGCTGTCGTCTGGGTTTCTGTGGTCATGGCCTTGCAATCTTTAGTGAGTCGGGCTGAGGTGGGGCCGCGGGTCGATACTTCAAGCTAGAATCGGTCAATGGCGACAAGCGGCACCGTGAAAGCTGTGTGGGCGGCTCTCGCCGGCAACCTCTTGGTTGCCGGCGCAAAGTTCGCGGCGGCGGCCGTCACCGGCTCGGCGGCCATGTTGAGCGAGGCCGTGCATTCTCTGGTCGACACGGTCAACGAACTGCTGCTGTTGTATGGCATCGCACGCTCCAGCCGGCCCGCAGACCGCGAGCACCCTCTGGGCTATGCACGCGAGCTGTATTTTTGGAGCTTTGTCGTGGCATTGCTCATCTTTGCCCTCGGTGCCGGTGTATCGGCCTACCAGGGTATCCACCGCCTACTGGACCCGCAAGCCATCGAAAGGCCGGTGGTCATCTATGTCGTTTTAGCGGCCTCGCTGCTGTTCGAAGGGGGCTCGTGGATCGTCGGCACGCGCGCCTTCCGCCAAACGAAGCGCAATTTGGGTTGGTGGGAAGCCTTTCGCCGCTCGAAGGATCCGCCGGCATTTATTGTTGTCTTCGAGGACTCCGCCGCCGTCCTGGGGATCTTGGTGGCGGCCGCCGGCACCACCGCGGCCATTCTCACGGGCAACAGCCGCTGGGACGGTATCGCTTCCTTGCTGATCGCCGCAATCTTGGCAGGCGTCGCGTTGCTGCTGGGGCAGGAATCGAAGGCATTGCTGCTCGGCGAGCGCGCGGATCCCAAATTGAGCGATGCCATCATCCGTATGGCGGCGCGCATGCCCGGCGTGTGCAACGCCAACAGCATCGCAACCGTGCATCTGGCCCCGAACAATGTCGTTGCGTACTTGAGCATCGATTTTTTCGACTACATGCGGGCGCCGGAGATCGAGCATGCCGTGGTCGAGCTGGAAAAGCAGATCCGCGCCGCGTACCCGGACGTGTCCGCTCTGTTCGTGAAACCGCAAAGCGTGCAAGTGGCGGCGGAGCGCAAAAAACAGGGCGAAACAACCATGTCTCCCGACGATGTGCTGCGCGAGGATGTACTGACCGGCGGCTAGAAGCCTCAGGCTCCCAAGGCAGCCGGCAAAATCTTGCGCGTTACGGCCAGTCGGCGCGCGGATCGAAATGTAAATCGCGCTTCATTCGCTCGTAAGCTTCCTTCGCCGTGGGTGTTTGTGCCGCGGGCGTGACCAGCTTGATCGTGACGATCTGGTCACCGCTGGGGGTGCCGGGGAGGCCCCTCGCCCGCAACCGCAACTTCTGCCCCGACTGTGCGCCGGCAGGCACGGTCAATTCAACGGTTCCCCCCAGCGTGGGGACGGCAACCTTCGCGCCCAGGGCTGCTTCCCAGGGTGCCAGGGGCAATTCGATGTGCACGTCCTTGCCGACGACATCGTAGAGATGATGAGGGCGCAACCGAACGCGTAATATCAAAGAGCTGCGGCCACCCACGCCCGGAATGCGCAGGGACTGGCCTTCCGTGACGCCCGCGGGAATTTGCACATCGACTTGACGTTGCCGGCCGTTCTCGCTGAGCGTGACCCGGCGCTTGGTACCGGCAAACGCCTCTTCCGCCGTGACATCCAGGCGGCCCGCCTCGGAATCCGCATGCCCGGAGCCGCCGGCGCCGATTCCCGATCCGCCGAAAAGACTCGAGAAGAAATCGCTGAAACCATTCAGATCCGAGAAGCGCTGCCCCCCTGAAGTCCCAAATCGCTGCGACCAATCGGGCGGCGGCCGGAATTGCTGTCCGTTGCGAAAATCGCGACCCAGCTGATCGTAGGCGGCACGCTTCTCCGCGTCGCGCAGCACCTCGTAGGCCTCCTGGACCTCCTTGAATTTGTCCTCGGCGTTCTTTTCCTTGCTGACGTCCGGGTGATATTTGCGCGCCAGCTTGCGGTAGGCACGCTTCACCTCGTCAGCGTCGGCGCCGCGGCTCACCCCAAGGATTTCGTAATAGTCCCTATATTGCATGCCCTAACTCTGAGTACTGAACTCTTGATTTTACAGACACATAGCCATCTTTGTCCGCGTAGCGGTCATGCATGGAATCACCCCTGCACGCCCCGGCGAATACCCAATGCTTGAAATTCAATAGCAACGTCCCGACCATTGGTGTGTCGCGTTACCATATTGCGGCTATTTTTTTCGATCAAAAGCCCCATGAAACGCATTTTCCTCTTCATCGTCACCAACCTTGCCGTCTTAGCCCTGCTCAGCCTGGTGCTGTTCATCGTCGAGAACGTGTTCGGCGTCCATTTGATGCAGGGCGGGACCGGCGGTATGTTGGTTTTCGCGGCTATTTTTGGCTTTGGCGGCTCGCTCATATCGCTGGCACTGTCGAAGTTGACCGCCAAACGCATGATGGGCGTGCGGGTCATCCAGAGCCCTCAATCCGAGTTGGAAAGATGGTTGGTCGGCACGGTCAAGCGGTTGGCTGATCAAGCCCATATCGGCATGCCCGAAGTCGGCATATTCGACGCCGAAGAAATGAATGCCTTCGCCACCGGCGCACGGCGCAACGCGGCCCTGGTGGCGGTCAGCAGCGGACT
>Ga0210406_10002882_pt1 | contig 19200 bp, 17 predicted proteins | sample IncBWC30MmetaG_FD_155454 | JGI IMG/M metagenome (GOLD analysis project Ga0210406, IMG submission 155454) | Forest soil microbial communities from Barre Woods Harvard Forest LTER site, Petersham, Massachusetts, United States - Inc-BW-C-30-M | ecosystem: Environmental > Terrestrial > Soil >... | reverse complement strand
GGAGCGCTCTTGGCCGAGGCTCGCGTGCCGATGAACAGTCCTACGGCGCAAAACGGGAGCGATCCTGCCATGTCGAGCAACCCAACTCCAATGTATTGGCCGAGGGTTAATCCCGGACGCCCCACCACTGCGGCGGCCGCAACCAGAGTCACCATCACGATCGCGGCGAACAGCGTGGTCATGATCATTTTCGCAAGCAAGTAGCTCCCCCGGGGCGCGGGCAGAGCGCGCTTGAGCGTAAGCAGGCCCTGCTCGCGCTCCGACGCCACAAACATGCCGAATCCGAACATCCCCGGCCCCATCACGCCGAACACGGACCAGTTGACGAACATGATCTTGGCGACGGTCGGGTCCTCATGGCTCATGCTACCGGCAAGAAACACCCCGAACAGAACGTAAAGCACGATTGGAAGCAGCAAGAAAGGGATGGCGAATGCCGGGGCGCGCAAAGCGCGGAGACACTCGTACTTGGTTTCAGTGAGGTAGGCATGCCACAGCTTCGCACGGCTCATCTCGCCCCTGCCGGTCCGATGGTTTTCGATTGAAACGGTTGTTGCACTCATGACGCGACCTCCGGGGTTAACTCAGACTGCGGTTCGGCCTGTGTAAGTTCGGTGAAAGCCTCGGCCAGCCCGGCGCGGTGAACCTCCAAGTCCAGGAAGTTGCCGTCGGCCAGGGCCAGCCGCTTTACGACGGTGTCGGAATTGCTCGCGGTGATGTGCAACCGTGCGCCATCGCGGATCACGGACTGAACCTCAGGCCAGGCCGCCACCAACTCGCGCGGGAGAGAAGTCCCGCAGGTGATGCGCTTCCGTCCTACCAGAGAGCGCAACTGGTTCACCGTACCGCTTGCGATCGTGTGTCCTTTGGCGAGGACCACCACGCGATCCGCGAGCGCTTCAGCTTCTTCGAGGTAGTGGGTGGTAAGAACGATCGATGCCCCTTGGCGGACCAATTCCCGAAGCATCGACCACATCATTTCTCGCGAAGGGAGATCGAGCCCGACCGTTGGCTCATCCAGGAACAAAAGCTTCGGGCGCCCGACCACCGCCATCGCGAATTGCACCTGGCGCTTTTGGCCGTTTGAAAGTTTCCCGTACGGCCGCGCGGCCAGCGGCAACGTGCGGGTCAGCCGCAACGCATCTTCGGCCGTCATCGGATCGGGATAGTAGCTAGCGACCAGATCAACGTGTTCGCGCACCCGAAGCTCCGGAGGGAGCGCGACCGCCTGCATCATCACTCCGATGTGCCGCCGGCTGGCAAGGTTCAGGGGAGACTGGCTGAACAGGCGCGCGGTGCCTGCGTCGGGCGTTTGCAGTCCGAGCATCAGGGAAATCGCCGTAGATTTCCCCGCGCCATTCGGTCCCAGAACCGCGAGCAGTTCTGCGGGCCGCACTTGCAATTCCATTCCGTCGAGGGCCACCACTTTGCCATAGCGCTTGCTCACGCCTGACAATTCCGCTAATGATTCGTGAATCATAAAGTTCCTCCCCGACTAGACTCCTTAAGGCGAACTGTTCCTGTTGGAGCGAGATAACCCCACTGGTGGTCTGGGCCGTATCTTTGGAGAAATTCTCCGCCTATGGGAATCGCAGCAGCGCGGTATTGCACGCGCGAGCGCCGCGTCCGCCGAATTGCTTCAGGCACTCCCAGGTCTGAATAACCGCGGCGATGGCCAGGCCGATCCACGTCGCCGCCAGAGCCATCAGGATTGAGGCGTTGACGATGGAGGCCAGGCGTTTGTACTGGGCCGAATCCCGCGCCGCCTCGGTGAGCGTGACAAACGGCGCCCAGTCGGCCCCCGGAAGGTGCGGAACCTGAGCCGCGGCATTCAGAATGAGATTCAGCAGGAACAGGCTAAGGACCGTCTGCATCAGGCGTCCGCAGGCCGGAAACCAGGTCAAGTCCGGGCGGGCAATACTGAAGCAGTCCCGCGCCAGACCCAGCAGGGTGAGCAGAACAACCGGCAGGTAAAACGTGTCCCACATCGGCGACGCCTTGAGAAAAGCGGCGGCCGGTCCCAGGATCAGAAACGGAAAATACGGAACCAGCAACAGCCAGAAAAGGCCGATGATGGCGAAGGCCAATTCAAAAACAGACTGGATCCGCGAAGGCGGCTGCGGCTGCCTAGGGACGGGCGGCAGGGAGCGAATATCCCATTTGTCCACTAGCTTGAGCCACGCCTGGGTTCGTTCCAGAACCGCGAATACGATGGTGATGATTGCGGCAGCAAATATTTCGGCCTGCACCCAATCCCCAAACGTTTGCAACATCGCCAGGGCGCGATGCGGTGAGGTCAGGACGATCGACGGCCTCACGATGAACAGGAAGACCGGTAACAGAATCCATAGCAGCACGACTTTCAGCACGAACTGGTAGATCGGGAACAGGGCGGGGCCGATCAACTGCGTCGGTGGCCGGTAGCTGCTGGCCACCAGGATTGGGTTGCCGCTCTGCTTGAGGATGGCCTCCAGTTCCGCTTCGTTGAGCGGACGCCCCAGTTCTGTCTCCCGATCTTCGATCTGCGAATGCAGATCCGACGACAGCTCGGCAATAATGTCCTGCTGCTCGGCTTTTGGCAGCCAGAAACGAACGGCTTGTAAGTAACGATCGAGAAGTTCCATAGCCTAGCTCCGAAAACTTCAGTTCTAGAAAATAGGGTTGACTTCACCTGGGTTGCGAATTGCATTGCCTTCGCGGCGGAAGAAGCGCCGCACATAGGGCACGCAATACCACCCGTAAACCAGGCCACTGACCGCCAGATAGATCCACAGCCATGGCCCGAACAGGCCCCATCGCAAAAAACCGTTCCCGCGCTGAACCAGGTGCTCGGTTTGCGCGAGGTTGCTTCCGTCTGCAGCCTGCACCAGGGGGTGAGTCCGGAAGAAGAACATCACGAAAGCGGCGACACCATCGACCCCAAAGCGGGCCATCGGCAACAGCCATTTCCAATCCGGGCGTACCACATTCACGGCCCGCTGACTCGCGGCGGCCAGCATGAGCAACAGGATGGGAAGGTAGTATCTGTGCCAGTCCGGGCTGAACTTCAAGTCTGGAGCCGCCGACCCCAGAACCAGGCTGGGATAGTACGGGATAGCCGTCCACCAGAGGACCAACAGTGCGCACGCCACGAATCCAGTCGCCGAGTACCAGCGCGGCAGCGGCATCAGGTGCGCCAGGTCCGCCGGCGGCCACATCCAGTTGTCCGAAAACTTGCGCCGGAATGCACCTTTCAGCGAATTCAGCAACATGAAAACGAGGGTTACGCAAATGACTTGCGCGAGAAGGGGAACGAAGAACGGCTGGGCCGAAACTGGGATGTGCGCGAGTAGCTGAAAGATCAGCACGACCGCGGCCGTGATCATCAGATTAAAGCTCAGCAACAGCAGATACGCGGGAAAGAGCTCGGGACCGATCAGTTCCCATCCCACCGTAAGGCTGCGGCCATGTTGCCGATAACGCAGCGCCACCGCCATGGGATCACCCTGTCGTTTGAAGATCGCCATCTGCTCGTCCTCGGTCAGTGGGCGCCCCAGCTCGCACTGGCGTGCCTCGAGCTGCGAGCGCAGGTCTTCTGACAGTTCGGCGATAATGTCGTTCCTCTGCCGCCGTGGCAGGTAGCGTTTGACCGCTTTCAAGTAACTATCGACAAGTTCCATGGCTTGCCCCTACGCCTCTTGAAGAATTCGTCCCAACGATTGGTTGATGCTTTCCCACTCCTCGAGCAATTGCTTGAGCATTAGCTCGCCGTCCGGCGACAGGCGATAGAAGCGCTTGTTGCGCTTGTCTTCCTCGCGCCATTGGCTTACCAGCAGGCCTTGCGTTTCGAGGCGACGGAGAAGGGGGTACAGCGTGCCTTCGTCGATCGCCAGGCCATCGTCAGCCAGCGCCTTGCGCAATGTGTATCCGTACTGCTCGTCTCGCAACTGCGCGAGGACGGCGACGATCAAGCAGCCTCGGCGCAGCTCTAACTTCAAGTTTTCGAGAACATCTGAACTGCCTGTGGTACCGTTCGGCATATAGTATGCGACACACACTGTATGTGACACAGTATAAAATGTCAAGGAATTCCTGGATGGGGACTGAAAAATCTCATTTTACTTAGGTTTGCCGATGGTTTCGGCCGGTTCGACCTAAACCCCTGCCGACACGACTTGCCCGGCCGCCGCCACCGGGCTCGCGTGCTGCGCCAGCCCTCGACGGTACCGCAGGTGCCGCCAACGGGTCATCTCCACCAGAGGCTTCCACACCGGGTTGACCAAGTCGTGTTTGATCAGCCAGTGCCAGAAGCGGTTGGATCGCTTGTAAAGATAGGACATGGCTAGATACAGGGGGATCGCCTGCCACTCGTCCGGCCTGCGTTGCCAGATCGAGGCGTGCGAAAACAATCTCTGATAGATCCAAGCGTATCCGTGCTCGAGTTCTTCCGCAGTCATGTGTTTTGGTTGAAACACTGCGTGGCCGGTGTCGTAGAGTGTCCAATCGCGATGCAGGATGCGATCCTGCGCTTCCATCTGCCGGAATAGCGGCGTCGCCGGGTACGGCGTGAGGATGTGAAACGTAGCGCACTCCAGGCGATTCTCTTCGATCCATTCCGCGGTGCGCGCGAAAACATCTTTGCGGTCGTGATCGAAACCAAGCACGAACGATCCGTTCACCTGGATGCCATAGTCGTGCAGGATGCGCACGCGCCGCGCATAGTCGGAAGTCTTCGGTGTCTTCTTGTGTGAATCCGCGAGATTGTCATCGGAGAGCGATTCGAAACCGACGAATACGCCGGTGCATCCCGCCGCCGCCATGTTTCGGATCAAACCGGGGTCGTCGGTGACGTCGATCGTAACGGCAGCGCTCCAGATTTTGTTGAGCGGGCGCAACGCGGCGCAAAGAGAATGCAAGTAATCGCGGCGCGATCCCAGGTTGTTGTCGATGAACACGGCGTATGGCTGATCGTCGGCCTGGAACTCTTCGACCACCTGCCGGGGATGGCGCATCCGGTACGGAATGCGCAAGCCATCGGTGGCGAGGTAACAGAACCCGCATCGGTTGTGGCAGCCGCGCGTGGCGATCAGGCTGGTGGTGGTTAGAAAGCTGCGGCGCGGCAGGAGGGATCGCCGCGGAGACGGATCCTCACGGTAGTCGTTTTCATAGGTGGCGAAGTAGCGAGACTGCAGCGTGTTCGCTTCGATGTCACCGAGGATGCGGGGCCAGAGTTGTACGCCATCGCCCAAAGCGAGGGCGTCCGCATGGGGCGCGCACTCGTCGGGACAAGAGAGAACGTGCAGCCCGCCGAAGACTACCTTCGCACCCCGGGCACGATACCAGTCCGCCAGTTCGAACGCACGCCGGGCAAACGTAAGATGTACGGTGATCCCCACCACTCCGGGCATCGGACGAAATGGCGGTCGCCCGTCGAGCAAGTTCTCGTCCCAGTACTCCACGCGCCAATGCTCTGGAGTGGTCGCGGCAAAGCTGGTAAGAGCCAGCGACGGCGTGAGCACGTGCTTGCCGAAGCTCGCGTTGGCGTCCTTGGTATAGAACGGATTAATCAGGAGCGCATAGTGCGGCTCGACAGGCCCTACCTGCTGCTTGCGATCGAGCGCAGGCGGTGTGATCATTTCGCGGGGAATCCAGCGCTTCGAGAGAGAACAAAGGAAGGGCTCGTCGGGTGCGATCATGACCGTACTTTATATTACAAAGTACTTCATGTCAATCGATCGTGGCGTCGAATTCGCTTCCGGAAAATCCTGTTCGCAGAAGGCTACTGGCAACTGCTATCGATCGACGGGTCGGGATGACGGATGCAACAAAAATTCAAGGGTGGATCGGAATCCTTTATCCGACGCGAGGGATGGCTTGCTCGATCCGCGCCAGGGTCGTCTCGCGTCCGAGCACTTCCAAGGTCTCGAACAAAGGCGGCGCGTTCTTGCGCCCGCATACGGCGACGCGGATCGGCTGGAACATCTGACCCGCCTTCACACCCAGTTCCTGAGCGGTGGCGCGCAGAGCCCGATCCAAAGGATCGTGCCGGAATTCCACACTCGCCAGCACTTCTTTGGCCCGTTTAAGGACTTTCGCCGCCAGGGCCGCGTCTCCCTTTTGGGGGATGAGTTCGGCTGGATCGTAGGGTGGCAGCTGATCGACAAAGAAAAAATCGGCTGCGGTAAGCACGTCGGACAGCAGCTTGATGCGCTCACGGATCAGAGGCGTGATGCGAAGCATTTTCTCCGACGTCAGGTTGAAGCCCGCCTCGAGCACGATCGGCAGGAGGCGATGGCTCAGATCTTCGATTGCCAAACCGCGGATATGCTCCGCGTTCAGCCAAAGCGCCTTCGGATCAAAGGTGTCTTCGGGAACAGAGCTGGCGGGCGAGGGCGTCCGCCCTACATCCGCCTCCTTGAAGTTCACCACAGCATTGGCGCGGTTGATTCCTTCCAGCGAGAACGAATCAATCAATTCCTGCCGGGTCATTTGCTCTCGATTATTTTTGGGAGACCAACCCAGCAGGCACAGAAAGTTGATGAAAGCCTCAGGCAGAAATCCTGCATCGCGATAAGTCGTTACGCTCACCACCGCACCGTGGCGGCGCTTTGAAAGCTTGGTGCCGTCCGGCGCCACTAGCAGAGGAAGATGCGCGAACTGCGGTGGGGTCATGCCAGCGGCTTCGAAGATCAGCACGTGTTTGAAGGTGTTTGTCAGATGGTCCTGCCCACGAATGATGTGGCTGATGCGTAGATCAGCATCGTCGGCGCACGAAGCCAGATGATACGTCGGCATCCCGTCGGACCGTACCAGAGCGAAGTCTTCTATATCCGCGCCAGCCTTTATCTGCTCCCCATAAACCGCGTCGGTAAAACGAACTACTTGTCCACTCTCACGCGGCACACGAAAGCGTAAGGCAAAGGGCTCACCTGCCGCGGCGCGCCGATCACTTTCCTGCTGAGAAAGTTCGCGCATCCCGGGATTGAACAGCCACGTCCCCTGCGCGCCCGATTTCTGGCCGTCCCCCATGTGCGCGGGCGTGAAATCCCGGTAGGCGAGGCCCTTGTTAAAGATCGTTTCCGCCATCTGGCGGTGCAGTTCTCCGCGCTCGGATTGCTTGTACTCTTCGTCCCAACTCAGGCCAAGCCACTTCAGGCCTTCAAAAATTGAGTTGACCGATGCATCCGTATTCCTTCCCGCGTCGGTATCGTCGAGCCGCAAAATCATGGTTCCGCCCTTGTTGCGGACGTATAGCCAGTTGAAAATGAAGGTCCGTGCACTTCCTACGTGAAGAAAACCGGTGGGCGACGGCGCAAAACGCACTCTGGGCCGGCCTGGCGAAGCTGAATTCGGCGATTCGGACATAGGTTGAGATCAGTCAGCCTCTGATGGTACGGGCGGATTAAAAACATCGTCAAGCGGGTGGCACATGAACCATCTTGCGTGCAACCCCTTGATTCACAAAGATATCGAAAACGGCCACTGTACTTAAATTCTATTGTGTTCGGCGACAGGGTATGAAAACATTGCCTCACTGTTTCCCCCCGAAACTGAGCCAGAGCGCTTAGCCAGAGGTGTCCTTACCGGCCCTATGAACAGTGTTGTCATCACGACGGTATTGATTCCGGGTTTTGTCTCGGTTCTGTTGTTTCTCGTCTTCACCTATCTCCACGAGCAAAGCCGCCAGCCGTATTTCCGCGCATGGCAACTGGCCTGGGCCGCCTATTCGCTGCATTACATCCTCGATACGTTCCCGAAATCCTCGGTGGCATTTTTTATCAGCGAACTGTTCCTCGTGGCGATGGCGCTGTGCATTTTCATTTCGACGCGCTTGATGCGCGGGCCCTATCGTTTCCTGTGGTTAGACCCTGCCGTCGGGGCGGTCGGTGTCGCACTCGCCTGCCTCACCCTGCGGGGCCACATCGTGAACGGCGTGTTTCGCCCGGACGTACAGCCAGCGATTCGCCTGGGCCTGGGGCTGGCTGCGATCCTGCTTTACTGTTCGGCGGTCTTCTACCTGAACAGCCATCGCCGTAAATCGCTCGCCTTCTGGGTGCTCGCGGTTTCGTTGGCATTTTGGGCGGTGCTGATGGGCGTTGGTCAGCTGCAGAATCCCTGGACAGAAATGTTTGGCAACGCCAGCCGCTTGTTCGGTCCTGTGCCACAGATGCTGCTGGGCATTGCCATGGTGATAGTTCTGTTTGAAAACCAGCGCAATGCGGTGCAGGAAAACACCCTGGCTCTCTCGACGCTGGGTGTCGATCCGCGCAAGCTGCTTTTCGCCGACGATCTGGTGCCGAGCATGCAGGCGGCTCTAGGGCGCTTGCGGAGTGCTCTGCCCATGGGGCGCGCGGCCATCTTCATCACGGAACGCTGGCGTGGTCTGTTGCCTTCCGTACAACAAGGTTTTTCGGACGGATTCCTGGAGGCTCTCGAAAGAAGCGGGGCGGGAGACTACCTCTGCGAACTGGCGTACCGCCGCAGCGGGATTTTTACAGTGCAGCAGCTTCCGGAGATGCCAGAACCACTTCCGGTTGCCTCGGTGGGAACATTCGCGGAATTCAAAAGGATTCTGACGGAAGCGGATGTCCGCAATCTGACGGCAGTGAGTCTGCAGACTCACGAGCACAATTTTGGCGTCATCCTGTTCCCACACGCCGAGCGCAGGGCGTTCGGTTCGTCAGGCCCGCGGCTAATGGTTGGACTTTCCCTGCAATTGGGCCTCACCCTCGAAAACTACGTGGTCAGTCACGACGCCCATCGCCGTACAAAAGAGTACGAGTTGCTGACCGAGATCGGGAAGGCGATCAGTTCTCGTCTCGACCAGGACGAAATCCTTCGCACCATTCAGGTCGAGCTGGGCCAGATTTTTGACACCAGCAACTTTTACATCGCATTTCAGAAGGGAGACGAACTCCACTTTGAACTTGAAGTCAGGGATAATCGCGTTCTGCCCAAGCGCACTCGTGAACTTAGAAATGCTTTTAGCGAGTACGTGATTCGAACCGGCGAACCCCTGCTGATCCGCTCCGAACTGGAGGCAGCCCGAGCGGATCTTGGCATCAGCCATCTTCCGGGGCGCCCGGCGAAGTGCTTGATCGCGGTGCCGATTTTCATGGGCAATAAACCCTCCGGGGTTATGGTCGCGATGAATCCCGACCGCGAATTTGTTTTTGAGCAACGCGATCTCGACGTACTGGCAACGGCGGCGGGGCAGGTATCGGTCGCCGTGGAGAATGCTCGACTGTTTGCCGATGAGCAGCGCCGCTCCCGGCAACTCGCATTCCTGAACAACGTCTCGCGCACTGCCATATCGAGCGACGATCCGGTGCACATGCTGGGCCAGATCGTCGGAGAGATTCAGAAGAATTTCAGTTTCGATCACATCGGCGTCGGCTTGCTCGACTACGGCACCAAAGAAATCGAAATGAAGGCCGAAGCGGGAGCGACCGCTCACGTTGTAGGCAGGCGCATCCCGCTGGGGACCGGCATCCTGGGCCGCGTGGCGCGCACCGGTGAACGTGCCCTCGTACAACATGCGTTGCCCGGTAATTTGACCGGCATCCTTCCCGATTCTCGCGCCATCCTTTGCATCCCCATTACGTACGGCGAATCGCTACTCGGCATACTGAATATCGAGAGCCGCAGCGAGAACGCGTTCCTGCCTCAGGATGTTCTGATCCTCAATACTCTGGCCGACTTGCTGGCCACCGCGCTGCACAACGCTTTTGTCTTCCAGAAGCTTCAACAACAGTCCATTACCGACGGCTTGACTGGAATCAAAACACGCCGCTTCTTCTGGGAAGCCTTGTCGGCGGAATGGAAACGCGCTTCGCGTTCCGGGCGCCCGTTCTCAGTCGTGCTTATCGATCTCGACAAATTTAAAGGGGTCAACGACACGATGGGTCATTTCGAGGGGGATCTTGTGCTCGCCCGTGTGGGCCGCTTGCTTGAGCAGAAGTCCAGGCAATCGAACGTGGTTGCGCGCTACGGCGGCGATGAGTTCATCGTCCTGATGCCTGAGACAGGCGCCGAACAGGCCCAAGTACTGGCCGAGCGCCTCCGCCAGTGGCTGGCCAGCGATCCCATGCTGAGCGAGCATCGTATTACCGGCAGCTTTGGAGTTGCCAGCTTCCCGATGCACGGATTCTCGATCGAAGATATTATTCGGGTCGCCGATGCCGGCATGTATGTCTCGAAGCGATCTGGCGGGAACTCCGTATCCACGGCCCAAGAGTATGTCGAAGGCCAGGATTTCGCACGGCAGCGGCAGCAGATCTCAGCGTACATCGAAGGCTTCCTGCGGCGGGAGCAAACCGGCCCTGAGCATCTCGAAGAGTTGGCCTCAACGCTGTATAAGCTTTGCGGCGGGGAGGAAGATTGCAACGTACCGTTGTTGAAGGAAGCGATCGAATCTCTTAGCCGCGCGGCTGAGTCGCGTGAATTGCAAACTGCGGGCCATGGCGATCTGGTGGCACGCTATACGGAAGTCATTGCTCGGGCTCTCGGTCTCTCCTCTGAAGAGACGGCCGATCTGGTCTATGCGGCCCGCATTCACGACGTCGGCAAAATCTTCATCCCCGAACGCGTGCTTAACAAACCGGGCCCGATGAGCGACGATGAATTTCAACTCGTGAAAATGCACGCTCACGTGGGCGCGGAGATCGTCGGCACCATCCCGAACAGCCACATGATGCGGGAAGCCATCGAGCATCATCACCAGCGCTTCGATGGGTCAGGATACCCGGATGGCTTACGCGGCGAAGAGATTCCTCTTTGGGCCCGCATCATCGGCCTGACCGATGCCTACGCCAACATGGTCACCGAACAATCGTTCGGTTCCGCCAGGACGCCGGAACAGGCCCTCGACGAATTGTCCAACATGAGCGGCACGCGCTTCGACGGCATGCTGGTGCGGCTGCTCCTGCGCGGACTGAAGTCGGAGCGCATGTCTTCCAGCTCCGGGAACTGACCCCGACTTGCAACCGCGGACAGGAAACTGGAAACTAGTCTGCTATGTCCATTTCTCTCTCCCTCTCAGGCAAAGTTGCTCTGATCTCGGGTGGTTCTCGCGGCATCGGCCGAGCTACGGTTCGAATGTTCACTGCCGCAGGCGCTAAGGTAGCGTTCAGTTATCGCAGCGCCCGTTCCCAGGCAGAGGCCATGGCCGAGGAGTGCGGCGCAGCCGTCTGCCATTCCATCGCCTCTGATTTGAAAAATCCAGAGGCTGCCCGCGCGCTGGTGGCCGAGACGGTCAAACATTTTGGTCGACTCGACATTCTCGTCGCTAACCATGGAGTCTGGCCGCCGGAAGACGTTCCGATCGAGGGCATGTCGGACGAGCAATGGCGCTCCACCATGTCCATCAATCTCGACGCTGTGTTCGGCCTGGTCAAACACGCCGTGGCGCAGATGAAGGCGCAACCGCGCACCAACGCTCCGGCTGGACATATCGTGTTGATCAGTTCCACGAGCGGCCAGCGAGGAGAAGCATTTCACTGCGACTATTCCGCGAGCAAGGGCGCGCTGATCAGCATGACCAAGGGACTCGCAACCGAGCTCGCTTCGGCAGGCATCTACGTAAATTGCGTTGCTCCAGGCTGGGTTGACACTGATATGAGCGCGGGAGCGCTTGCAGATCCAAAGAGCGGAGAGGAGATTCGCAGCACTATTCCCCTGGGCCGCGTCGGTAAGCCGGAGGAAATCGCCGCCCCCATATTGTTCCTCTGTACCGAGCATGCCGGCTTTATTAACGGGGAAGTCTTCAACGTGAACGGCGGTGCGGTCCTCACCGGATAGAAAGAACTGTATAAAACGCCGGTCAATGGCCTGCATTTCGGCTGTTTCCTGCATCCAATCTCCGAGGAGCATTTGCTGTCTGCGGCAGGAAGTCCACAGGAAACGCTACAATCCTTATTACGATTACGCGATCACTCCGTAAGGAATGAAACATTATCTCTCCATTCTGGTTTTGGTGTGTTCAGCGTGTTCCCTTGCGTCGGAATCGCCTCAGAACGAAGCAGTTCCGAGGCCTCCGCAAGCTTCTGAAGCTGGCAAAACCCCAGCTGCAAAACCTGAGATCGGCATCTCCGCGGACCAAGAGAACGTCCGCAAGGCGAAGAACGCGATCGATCAGGCAATCAAGGCTTTGGGCGGGGAGACTTACCTCACGATCCGCGATCGGGAGCAACAGGGACGCGGTTACAGCTTCCACCACGGTCGAGCCAATGGAGGCGGTGGTGTGTTCTGGAGTTTCACCGAATTTCCTGACAAGGAACGCGTCGAACTCACCAAAGAGCGCGACATCGCCGAACTGTACGTTGGCACGAAGGGATGGGAGATTACATACAAAGGACCACATCCTCTCGAACAAAAAGATCTCGATGATTACCTCCGACGGAGGCGCTTCTCGCTCGATACGGTCCTGCGCACCTGGGTGAACGATCCTGGAGTCGTAGTTCTTTTTGAAGGCGCCGCCATCGCAGCGCAACACCCGGCGGAGCAGATTACGTTGATCAATTCGCAGAACGAGAGCGTCACTTTGTATTTCGATACCGACACACACTTACCCGTTAAGAAATCGTTCTCATGGCGCGATCCGGTGGACCGGCAGAAGAATTTGGAAGAAGAGGTCTACGAGAACTACCGCGCGGTCTCCGGCATCATGGCACCGTACAACCTCACACGCTACTTCAACGGCGACATGGCCAGTCAGCGCTTCCTCAACTCCGTCACCATCAATCAGGCGCTGGATGAGGCCATGTTCGATCCCCATTCCGGTTACAACCCCAACAAACCGCCCGGAAAACAAGCCAAGAAACACTGAAGCGTTTTGTACTTCCGAGTGAACTCAAATGGGAACTGCTTGGGAAGGAAGAATGTGGCCACTGTTTCCCTTTCAGATTACCCGCCGGACTCCAAATCCTGAGCACACCGAGCGTAACTTATTGTTCTGCTTTAGGTTACTGCATGGGCTAGGCGTTCTTGTCCCGGGAACTAGCTCCCGCGATTGCCACGGAGTGTGGCTTTCTTGCCACAGACACTTTTGTTGGGGCAGGCGTAAGCTACTTCATTCACCAAGGGCATATTTGACTCATTCTTGACCTACGAGCAGACAATTCGCGCTGCGGTGGAGTGCAGCGGCGTCGGTTTGCACAGTGGCGCCCCGGTCGCTATGCGCATGCTTCCCGCGGCATCCGGCACGGGCATCGTGTTTCGCCGCACCGATCTCGATGGCTTCGAAATCGAAGCCATCAGCCGCAATGTAGCCCGCGTGAGTTACGCCACCAGTCTCATGAAAAAGGGCGTGCTCATTTCCACGACCGAGCATGTGCTCTCCGCCTTCATCGGTCTGGGTATTGATAATGCGATCGTCGAGCTCGACAACCTCGAATTGCCCATCCTTGACGGCAGCGCTCGACCGTTTGTAGAGATGATTCGCAAAACCGGCATCCGCAAGCAGCGGCGCCCCCGCAAGTACATGAAGATTCGCCGCGAAGTTGCGATGCGGGAAGGAAACAAGTTCATCGCGGTATATCCCTCCGACACCTACTCGGTTTCTTATTCGATCAATTTTCCGCATCCGCTCATTGGGAAGGAAACATTTCAAGTTGAGCTCACGAATGGAAGCTATCTGCGGCACATCGCGGGTGCGCGTACTTTTGGCTCCCGCCAGGATGAGCAGGCGATGCGCAACATGGGATTGATTCGCGGGGCCTCCAGCGAGAATTGCATCGTACTTACCCGCGACGGCATTGAAAACGGCCCGCTCCGCTTCCCCGACGAGTTCGTGCGCCACAAAGTACTGGATCTGGTCGGCGATCTGGCTCTGTTGGGAAAGCAGATCCTCGGCAATGTCGTTGCCGATCGCGCCGGCCACGCCATGCACACGGCCCTGGTGTCGCGCATCTTGCGCGACAAGACGCTATGGGAAGAAGTGACCTTTCCCGGCGAAGACCGAGCCAGCGCGGTCGCCGACAACGCCGAGGCTGCGGCTGGGTCATCTCTCTAGATCGTTGATCGGAATATTCAAGCGCTAGTCAGCGGGCTCCGGGGGCGTCCCACTGGAAACCTCCAGATCGCGCGTCTGCTCTCGCAGCAGTCTTTCCAGCTCTGCCCGCGTCTGATCAATTACCGCGGCCGCGAACTGTCGTGCGGATTCTTGTCTCTCCTTGGACAGTTCCTTCACTCGCATATTGAGTAGAGGAATATCTTCCTCAAACCAACGGAGGGTTTTTTGCACCCTGGCAATACGGAAGTCTTTCGTCAACATTCTTTCACTCCATTTGATCTTCCAGATTGCCACGTGTACGGCAACTCGCAAGTCCCAAGAGAGATACCCTTTCCAAGGCGCGGTTTGCCGAAATCGCCGGTTATCGGACGACAGCGGGAACGCGTATGGAAGATAGGTGTGAAAATCAGATTCTGGGGGGTGACACCAGATGCGAGCGATACGATATCCGCGGTTTTTCCGGGCTGCGCGAAGCTGCGAGTGGACTGGCGCTGGTTTTTAGTGAGGCCGTTCGGGTTCCGCAGCCGTGAGCCGCTCTTTAGCTCCCGGAAATTCCTGTTCCATTTGCTCGTCCAACCAGTGTTCGAGCTGTTCCTGTGAGGTCTTCGGAACATTTTGAAAACGGAGACCGGCCAGGCCCTTAACATCGGCCCAAGCGACCTCGGCTTCAACTTCCATGTGAATGTTTTTGCCGGGCAGAGAGAACTTCAAACATGGCGCTGCCCCTTTTGGCAGGGCCTCCCGCAACATGAGTGCCATGCCACCTTCACTGATATTCGTGCTGGTGGCGTTCAGGGTCTTTCCTTCGACGACAACTTTGACCAGCATCTTGACCGGATGTCGGAAGTAGCGGCGGCGCTCTTTTACCATGAAATTCAAGGCGGCATGAAAGCAGCGCGACGCATTCAGAGCGCTGATGGGCTTCTGTAGAACGAAGTTGGCGCCCATGTCGAAAGCCTGCTGCGTGGTCGTTCTCTTGCCGTTGAGGATAGCGAAGGCGACCGAGTTCCTGTTGCTGGGAGTCGTTTTCAGACCCTGCAGAACCGCCAAGCCTCCGTTTAAATCGTCGCAATCCACGATCACGGCGTCGAACTTGTCGGAAATCAGTATGTCGGCGCCGGCCCGCGCCTCGTGACAGATTTCGACTTCAATCGATAGCTTTTCAAGCGTCGGCCGGATGACACGTAGCACTTCCGGATCCTTACTTAGGATCAGCGAGTCCAGCACCATATCGGGATTCTAGGGGTCGGTGCGACTGCACGATAGTGACCAAGGTGTTGGGCCCTTGGTTGAGTTTGACGAGATGAGCCGTGGAGCGGCGACTCTGCGGTGTGGTGACAGTTCAAAACCTTCTTAGGATTGTGGGTTGCAACTTCGCAGAGTACAACAGACACAGCCACGATGAGCCACCTTGTTTATCTCTCGCTCGGAAGCAATATCGGAGATCGCGAGAGTCACCTGCGCGATGCCATCTCGCGGCTCGAAAACAAAGGCCGCATTAAATCGATTGCTTCCTTCTACGAGACGGAGCCCGTCGAGTTCACGGACCAGGCACGGTTCCTGAACTGCGCTTTGGCCCTGGAAACGGAGGAAGCTCCGGAGCAACTGATGGAGTCCGTGCTTCACATCGAGCAAGAGATGGGCCGCGAGCGCCAGCAGAATAAAGGTCCGCGCACGATCGACATTGACATCCTGCTTTTCTCTGACACGATCATCGACTCGCCCAAACTGACGATTCCTCATCCAGCGATGCATAAGCGCCGCTTTGTGCTTCAACCTCTGGCGGAAATCGCGCCGGAAGTGCGGCATCCCGTGTTGAAGAAAACTATTCGCGAACTGCTCGGGTCTTTACCGCCAGGGCAAGCGGTGGAGAAAGTCCAAAAGACATAGCTACGGATCGCACGGATTGAATCGGAAACAATTCAGATCCGTCACATCGGCGTAACTCAACAGCAGCTCTGTCTGAAACCGGTCATGGAAGAATGATCCGGCTCCCTGTTCCCGCTGACGTAGCTGCCGCCGTCTCTTTCTCGGGAAACTGACTGAACAAAAACTCCACAAAAGCCCGCGACTTGGGACGACCAGAGGTCCGTCCGTGGGCCAATCGGACCAGAAACACCAAGGCCTTGAGCACATCGGAATCGCGCAGGCTCGAGAAGCCAGTCACCTTCTGCTCTGCCTCGCGGTACTCTTTCACCATGTTCTCGATCTCGGCGGCGGCTCTTCGCTCGGAGTCGCTGCTCAGCGGCGGCTCGTATTGCAATCCCGAGTTCACCCGCCGCTCGTAACTCGTCGCCAACATCGACAGCGCGGCTATCAGATCCTGATCGTGCAGTGCGCGGTCGGATCGAGCAGCCTTGGCTAGTGCGAAGGTCAATCCCATGAGCAGATGTTCCTTCTCGTACATGAACTGATCGGAAACTTCGATCTGGAGAAACAAGGCCGCCGGATCGATCTGTTCCGCTGAGCGCGGTTTTTCGTGCGCACGCGCCTGCAGAAGATACGTACAATCGCTAGGACAATCCAGGGTCACTTCGCGCTGTTCGCCGCAGCACTGCGGGCAAATGCGCCCGTGAACGGCAGGGCAAAAGCGTTTTTCCTTGCGGATTTCACAAATGGCGCAACTCAATCGTGGTTCCCCTGTAAGCATTATTGCATTCAGCTTAGGGATTCCGCCGAGGAGCCGCGTGATTTCAGCTTGGACAATTTCAGATTGCAGATTGAAACCCTGCCGCGAGTGGGCTTGAAATCGGTAATTGCAGGATCTTCCAACCTGAAATTTCCCGCCCCCGGTTACCACGCTGGTACGCATGGCAAGCTCGTTCCTGCATCTGCATGTATGCAAAGCCCTGTAAATATGCCCTCTCCCGCGTTCATAAATTAGAAAACCCCTGTAAATAAAGGTGTTTTCCACAGGCTTGCGGGTATAGGATAGGCCGCAGCTGGTATGAAACTAGATTTTTTTCGAGGAGAAAAGACATGGCAGCAGGTTTGACGAAGACACAGCTCATTCGGCATCTCGCCGAGAAGACCGAGCTTCCCAACAAAACCGCGGCGGCGTTCCTGGAGCAACTGGCCGACACCGCCATCAAAGAAACCAAGAAGAACGGCATTTTCGTTGTGCCCGGTTTGGGCCGTCTGGTGAAGGCGCACCGCAAGGCTCGCGTGGGACGTAACCCGCAGACCGGCGAACCCATCCAGATCAAGGCTAAGACTGTGGTGAAGTTCCGCGTCGCCAAGGCCGCGAAAGACGCGATCGCCCCGAAGAAGTAGTTCCTGTTTGAGATCTGTTCCGAAGGCCGGCCCAGGCCGGCCTTTGTTTTTCTCTCGTCAACCACTTCGCATGCTCAACTGGATCGTCATCGGCATTGGCGATATCGCGACCAAACGGGTCATTCCCGCTATTCAACTCGAATCGCGAAGCCGTCTCTACGGTTTCGTCACACGCGAACCCGCGAAAGCCGCACCCTACGGCGTGCGCGTCTGGCCTACTCTTGACGAAGCTCTGAAGGACCCTGCAGTTCACGCGGTATATGTCGGCACTCCGGTCTTTCTGCATGCGCCCCAAACCATTCAGGCGCTGCGCTCCGGCAAGCATGTGTTATGCGAAAAACCCATGGCCATGAGCGAGGCCGAAGCTCGCACGATGGTGGAAGCCGTTGCCGAGACCGGCAAGATTCTGGGCATAGCTTATTACCGCCGGTGCTATCCCAAGGCGCAGCGCGCGAAGCATTTGCTCGCAGCCGGCGCGATCGGCAGACCGGTGCTGGCTGAGCTCACCTCGCACGCATGGTTCGATGGAAAAGGCAGCCGCAGCTGGCTGGTCGATCCCTTCAAGGCCGGTGCTGGACCCCTGTTCGACGTCGCATCACATCGCATCGATGTTCTTAATTTCCTTTTCGGCCAGCCGCTTCGGGTCGCCGCGCAACTCTCCAACGTCGTGCATCACTACCCCGTGGAAGATAATGCCACGGTGATGATCGAATATGCTGGCGGGGTTCGCGGCGTCGTCGACGTACGCTGGCACTCGAAAGTTGCGCGAGACGAATGCCGCATCCGCGGAACTGACGGTGAGATGGAATTGTCTCCGCTGAATGGCCCCGATCTCGCATATCCCGGCGCCCACGAAAGCCTTCCGCCTCACGCGAACTTGCACTATCCGATGCTTGAGAATTTCGTCGATGCGGTGCTGGGTGAGGCTTCTTTACTGTCGAGCGGGGCGTCGGCACTCTGGACCGACTGGGTCACCGAACGCGCGCGAAATACGTAGCCTGGCCTTCACCGCAAAGGCGCAAGCGGTGGTTCCAGCGAGGTATCGCTGAGGCGACAGTTGTGATAGGCAAACGTTCCGCGAATCGCGGCGGCGTAGTGATGATGAAAACGATCGTTATCAAACGGATCCGCCCTTCCTTGTCGCAAGGTTGAACGGGGCCTCGAAGAGATCCGTTCAACCAAATACAGGCTTGCGGTAGGCAGGCTGAGGATTGCGATCAGGCCACTCACAGCCGCAACGAAACCACTAACTAACCCCGACAGCAGGTCCGACTGCTGCTGCGGCCGAACTCTGGTCTTCAAGCTTTGGCCAGTACCACGCCACTCAAACCGCTCCGTGAGACCCCATGCCAAACTGGGCCCCCGCCCTATCTCGCGTACTCGTTCTTCACTACTTCGCCACCCTTCATCACAAATTTCACCCGTTCGAGCGTGGTAACGTCCTTCACGGGATCGCCATCCACCGCGACGACGTCCGCCCACGCGCCCGGTTCCAAGCTGCCGACCTTACCCGACCAGCCGAGCAGATCCGCGGCATTCACAGTCGCGGCCTGAATCGCCTGGAGCGGCGTCAGCCCTAGCTTGACCATCACCGCGAATTCCCGCCCATTGAGGCCATGCGGGTACACCGCTGCGTCGGTTCCGAAAGCAACTTTCACCCCACTGGTAAAAGCGTGCGCGATGTTTTTGCGCGCCGCGGGAATCACCTCGCGAGCCTTCGCCATGAGCGGCGGCGGCATATGAGCTTGTTCGGCGTTCTCCATCATCCAATCGCCGAGGTAAAGCGTCGGAACAAGATAGGTGCCATGCTCCTTCATGGCCGCAATCCCGGCATCGTCAATATAGGAGCCGTGCTCGATGGAATCGACTCCCGCCTCCGCCGCCCAACGAATACCCTCTGCACCGTGAGCATGGGCCGCGACTTTTCGTCCCAGCCG
>Ga0210406_10002880_pt1 | contig 19201 bp, 15 predicted proteins | sample IncBWC30MmetaG_FD_155454 | JGI IMG/M metagenome (GOLD analysis project Ga0210406, IMG submission 155454) | Forest soil microbial communities from Barre Woods Harvard Forest LTER site, Petersham, Massachusetts, United States - Inc-BW-C-30-M | ecosystem: Environmental > Terrestrial > Soil >... | reverse complement strand
CCCGTCCCCGCAGCGTCGTTGAAGACCGGTTGATTCGTTTGCGTGCCTTGGCAACCTCCATAGGCCCCCACGCTCCACGTCGTGCCGCTCAACGTGGCATTGTCGCCGCTGAAGGTATCGCCGCACTTGAACAGTACGCGCTTGCCGCTGCCGAACGATGAGCCCAGTGCCGTGTTGAAGCTCGAGGTGCTGAGCACCGCTGCGCCCACGGGACAATCCCCGCTGCCTGGCACGGGAGTTCCTGATGCCGAGACGCACGTGGTCTTGGCGCCCGCAAAGCCATGGGCCCCCGCCGGATCGTAAGCCGTCACCCCTAGCTGACAGCTGGCGGTGTTGGTTCCATCCGTAGCGGTCACGGTGGCCGTATAGGCGGTGTCCGCCCCCGGCGTGACGTACAGATGCGCTGCCACCCCGCCGGTCGCGGTGTTTTTGCTGTTATGCCCGGCGTTCGCTCCGTACGCCCAAACACCCGTCCCGGAGGCGCCGAAGTCGCCAAAATCCCATGTGTAGGTGACGCGCTGGAAGGTCGTGGCGTTGCCCGTGATCGAGGCATCCGTCGTGCCGGTGGCATCGAAGAACATTAAGAAAGGCGAAATTCCGGCAGAGCGCACTGTGCTCACTTTCAAAGACAGTGGGCCGCTTGAACCTGAGCATGCCAAAGCGATCGGCGCGCTGATGGTGACTGTTGTCGATTGCTGAGTGCTTCCCCCAGGTCCGGTGCAATTGAGAGTGTAGGTCGTGTCTGCCGAGAGAGCGCCGGTGCCTCGCGTACCGCTGACCGCTTCGGTTCCGGACCATGCGCCGGACGCCGTGCATGCCGTTGCGCCCGTCGAGGTCCAGGTAAGCGTCGCGCTGCCACCGCTCGGGACGATGCTCGGATCCACGCTGATCGTGACGGTCGGTGCAGTAGGGCCGGGGGGCGGCGGCGCCGTGTTGACGGTTACGGTCGCCGATTGGGTCGTACTGCCGCCGGCTCCCGTACACGTCAACATATACTTAGCAGTCGCCTTGAGGGCTCCTGTTGACCGCGTCCCGCTCGTCGACATCGTTCCGGTCCAAGCGCCGGACGCGGAGCAGGCAGTCGCATTCGTCGAATTCCACGTCAACGTTGCGGATTGATCCGGGGTTAGAGCCGCTGGAGTGGACGATATGGCCACTGTGGGGCTTGGGTCAGTTGAGGTACTTGACGCGGTACTTGTCGGCGCGGCGCCACTGGTGGTGCTTACGCCAGAACCACAGGCGGATAAGCCAGCGGTCAGGGCAAGTACCAGCGGCAAGTGCCGATTACGCAGCAGAAATTGCACCAGGGAATTCCGCCGTGGATCTATTATTAGCGTATGCATATGTTACACGAAAGCTGTAGTCCGCTTGCCGTTGCAGCCGAGTCTTATTGCGACGATGATCAACGCCATACAGGGCTCAGCCAAATGTCGCGGTCCGCGCACGTCGCAAATCGGCGACACGCGATTCAGCGCACAATCCGGTTAAGGACGATTCACGCCGACGTTTGTTGTGGAGACATGGGATATAGCCTGTTTGCCTTGACGGGCATACGCCGTTGCGAGCGCGACCAAAATGTAGAACATCTTTTCAACGCCGAACATCAAGCTGCAGTCGGCAATCATGAAAAGCATCCCGATAAGGCACGCCGCGATATTGAAGCCCAGTAGCGCCCCATTCGGGTCAGTGGAAATGGCCGCCTTGGCGACTCTGATTACTTCCCTTAGCGCGCTCAAGGCAAATCCGAGAAACAACACGAGGCCGACCCAGCCATGGAACAGAAGGACGCCGATATAGGTATTGACGATGTCGACAATTCCTTGCCCCTGACGGAGATCCTCCATTTCCTGCACCGCAAGTGGATCTCCAAAAAGTGGATGCGCCTGGACCAATTCTAAAGATCGATCAAGGAGCCGTTGGCGATAAATGAAATCGGCATCGGGTTGCCCGCCGGTGACGTGCAGCGAGGTCATCATCTTTTCGCCTATGGGGGATAGGCTAAGCAATCCGAGCACAATAGCCATCAGGAAGCCGGCCTTGAAGAGTCTGGAGATCGCGAGCGGCTTCAATGCCGAATAGGCGAGGTAGATCAGTACCGCGCCGATCCACGGTCCGCGTGAAAAGGCCGCGACCAGCCCCAACCAGAATACGAGGCCGATCGCCACGCGCGCGCGGAGCGTCACTGCTTGAGACTGCAGGTAAAGCCAAAATCCAAACGCTATGGCCAGCATTACACCCAGACTGAGCGCGTGACCGGAAGATGCCTGCGCGCGCAGCCATGAGTCGCCACGGAGCAACCATGAAAAAGCGTACGTGGCGTCCGCCGGATCCCAATGCGCCGCCAACTGCGTGTACAGCAGCCACCCCTTGGTATGCTCGAGAGCCGCCACCAGGGCCATGATGCCGCCCGACAAACAAAATGCGGCCTGGGCGTCGACGATCTTGTTTCGATCGTTACATGATCGGCTGACCGCGTAATACAACACGAGAATATCGACGAAGTCGAGAAAGATTCTACGCAGGAGGTTAGTCAGTGAATCCTGGAGAATGACGTGGTTCGGCAAGTCGGGAGGCACGTACGTCGCGCTGTGCACTACGACAAATGCGAGTAATAGCAGGTCCGTCATTCGACTCCTGGAAGGGCCATCGCGACGAAGCGAGCGGCGGGCCCGGAGAACGATTGGAATGAGGAGGCAAAACGATAAAAGCCGGTAGTTATCGAGGCTGAATAGCTGACTTGCACCGATTGCAGGAAGGTTCAGCGAGACCGGGGGTACGACATGCATCAGCAGCAAATAAGCAGCGATCGGATTGGAATCCTTGCGCCCCATCCAAATGTAGATGGGCACGGCGAAGAAGGCGAAAATCCAAAAATTTGGGCTGAGAAACGCGATGATGGTCAACGCTATCCACACGTTTCGACGCCGCAGGAAGTCCGCGGCGGCGCTGAATCGAAGAGCGATAGGCTTCGCCAGCCAGAAAGTCAGGCCGCCGATGGCCAAGATGACGATTAATTCCTTCATTTCGTGCGAGGAAGCGCCAGTGAGTTTATGTATACTACAGACTAGGCAAGCACTATTCGTACGGATTTCGCAATCGCATTCTGTCAGCGACGATTCCCGGCGGGACAAATCTTACGGGCATGGAGAATCCACCGCCTCCGACGGTCAACACGCCCGATGTCCTTGAGATTCCGGTGGTGCCGGTCGTCCTCGACTAGTCTCGGGGCTGGTCCGTATCAGGGACGATACCGGCGTCACACAAATCTAGAGTCAAAAATGGCTTATTGCAGTCTTCGTCCATTGGATTCTTGGATTGAACATGCCGATTAAGGGAAGCTATGTATTGATCTCCCCGTGCCGCAATGAAGCGGCATTCATGCGACAGACGCTTGATAGCGTCGTTGCGCAATCATTGAGACCGACGAAATGGGTCATCGTGGATGATGGTTCCACGGACGAGACTCCGGCGATTCTGGCAGATTACGCGTCCCGATACGCATGGATATCGATCATCACACGGGCGGACCGGGGTCATCGTGCGGTGGGTCCTGGTGTCGTGGATGCCTTCTACTCCGGATACGAAACGATCGATCGCGCCGAGTATGATTTTGTCTGCAAGCTCGATTTAGATCTTCTCTTACCGCCACGCTACTTTGAGATCTTGATTCAACGGATGAATTCAGATTCCCGGATCGCCACATGCAGTGGAAAATCCTATATTCATGAGAAGGGCCGTTTGGTCTATGAGCGCCACGGCGACGATACCTCCCTTGGTATGACCAAGTTCTATCGCATGGACCGCTTTGAAGCGATCGGCGGTTTCGTGAGGGAGGTCATGTGGGATGGCATTGATTGTCACTTGTGCCGTATGCATGGTTGGATTGCCTGCAGTTGGGATGATCCCGAGCTCCGATTCGTGCATCTGCGTCCGATGGGTTCCAGTCAGCAAAGCATCTATACGGGACGAATGCGCCATGGCTACGGTCAATATTTCATGGGCACCGGCTTCTTGTACTTGGCAGCGAGCGCACTTTCGCGAGTCAATCAGGAGCCCTACGTCCTCGGCAGCCTGGCGATAATGTGGGGCTGGATTAAGAGCGCCACATTGCGCAAACCAAAGTATGACAATTTGAAATTCCGTCGTTTTCTGCGCCGCTATCAAATGCGCGCTTTGTTGGTCGGAAAGCAACGTGCGATTGCCGAACTTATTCAGGAATCGCCGGCGGATTCAGCAGCGACACACGAGCGATTCCTAGGATGACGCCTCATGCGTAGGCGTCTATCTGCATTGGATCACGAGGCTAGAGCTTGTTGTATATCGCATGGTATCGAGCGAAGTGCTCCTTTGATGCTGCAAGTGATGTTTACTTGGACTGCAAGCCCTTGAGGCATGCGAGGGGCGTGCCTTGGCGATGATCGCGAAGGGCAGTGACCAGTCAGCTCCCGAGACTATTGGACCACGGGTGTACCGGCCCGACATAGACGGCATGCGTGCTGTCGCAGTTATGTTGGTGCTCGTGTTCCATTTTTCATTGCTGACTGCAGTGAATGCCGGGTTTTTGGGCGTCGATGTTTTCTTTGTCATCTCAGGCTTCCTCATCACCTCCATATTGCTGGAACAGTTGGAAGCCGGACGTTTCAGCTTTGGTTCGTTCTACCTGAGTCGAATCAGAAGGTTGGCTCCCAGCCTTTTAGTGGTGTTGCTCTTAGTGATGTTCATGGGTTCTTGTCTGCTCTTTCCGAGCGAATTCATAGAATTGTCCAAGCAGGTGCTGGCGTCCCAACTTTATGCGGCCAATATTTACTACTGGAGGACGATAAATTATTTCGGCCTCGGCGTGCACCAAGTATTCCTGCTGCACACCTGGTCGCTAGCGGTCGAGGAGCAATTTTACCTGATTTACCCTGCGTGCATTCTGGTGCTACGCCGATATTTTGGTCGACATTTTTGGTTGCTCATCTCCATCGGCTTCCTGGTGTCTTTCTTTCTGAACATCATATTCGTCGTGGATAAGCCAGAAGCTACTTTCTATTTGCTCCCGACGCGGGCATGGGAGCTATTTGCGGGCGCCCTCGTGCTCCCGCTCGCAGCCAAGTGCGCACGGGGTAGGATCGCCAACGAAATGATCGGCCTGCTTGGTGCCGTTCTCATAATAATTGGAGTTACATGTTACCGTTCTGAATATCATTTCCCCGGGTTTTATGCGTTGCTTCCCACGTTGGGAGCCGGATGCTTGCTGCTGTCCGGCCGATTCGGCAACACAACAATAGCCCGATTGCTGAGTTGCAAACCCGTCGTTCATCTGGGAAAGATTTCGTATTCTTTGTATTTGATACATTGGCCCGTCAACGATTTTGCGAGCCAGCTCATCGACGACTATTCGATGAAATGGCGGATTTTGATGTTCGCACTCTCAATTGTGCTTGCCGAAATTATGTATTGGGCAGTCGAAACTCCAGTCCGCAGCGGAAGGATTCTTGCCACCAGGAAAGCGCTGTTATGCAGTTACGCGGGAGGGCTCGCCACCACAGTCCTTGTTGTCAGCATTGTGTCTATATCGCGCGGATTGCCGGAGCGCTACCCGGCTGAGGCCGTGCGCCTGGCAAGCTTCGTCAACGATAGGTCTGATCCTTTGATCGATTGCGAGTCTGTGCCGCAATCGATTGAGAGTGCAAAGACGTCGTGTCGACTGGGCATATCCGGCAAAAAAGCCACGTGGTTGATTTACGGGGACTCTCACGCGTGGGCGGCTCAGGCGGCGTTCGACAAATGGCTAGAATTAAACGGTCAATCTGGGCTACTTATGTTTCGCCATGCCTGTCCACCTGTAAACGGAATCCATTTTATTTTTGACACCAAGGACCGTTGCCTTTTGTTCAATCAATCAGTCACCCGTTTCATCGAAAGCAATTCCGACATAACCGACATTGTATTGGTTTCGACTTGGAAGTGGCCGACCGAGGGCCTCTTGAATGCCGCAGGTACCCCGCTACCCGAAAGAGATTCACTTCAATTGTTTACAGATAGCTTTCTGCGCACAACTGAGCATCTATACGGTGTCGGGCGGCGCGTTTACGTCTGGGAACCCGTGCCGGGAGGACGCAAGAGCGTGCCTCTCGCGTTGGCAGATGCGGCCTTGGAGCACCGACATGCGAACATTGAGTTTGATCTGACCGAATATATTTCGGACAACCGATTGTTCTTTGATGCTTTAGCGAAAAGCCACTCATGGATTCAAGGTTCCTTTTCCCCGGCGCATACTCTATGTTCCACCGGAAAATGCGTCGTAGAAAGTGACGGCACTCCTTTGTATTTCGACAATGCCCACGTCACGAAGTCTTCTGTGGACGTATGGGTCAAAGTGTTGCAGAGCCGCACTATCGATCAATGAGGTCGTCAGCTCTGCGCGTGGCATTGCGGGGAATTCTCCGGGTGTTCTGTCGCATATGCGGCGTGGGCGCGGATTGGAGACTCGACGAATGTGAATGAAATCAAAGATTCAGGAGAGCAAAGCATCAAATCGCCAATAATTTGCTCGTGACGCACTTCTTGGCACTTGATTCTGCTAACATTTTCTCAGTCCTTGTGAGTGCAGCGGTCAGTGTGAAGGGCATGCGATCGGTCAGTGATTTAACAATGGATTCGCTTCTTGGGCGCTCGTGCATGATGGAATTCAGTGTGTTCGCAGGGACATCCGTCGAATCTATCGAGCACTCACGACCTGTAGACTTTCTGTACCTCGGGTTATCAACCTGAAACATTCTACCGAGGCGTCATTTGAAACTCTGACTCCCTCTCAAGGAGTACCGAGGTTTCCTGCGCTCGACGGTTGGCGCGGCATAAGTATCCTGTTGGTGCTGGCCGGACATGTATTCCCACTCGGCCCCAAGAGCCTTTCGATGAACGCGTCCATCGCCGCATTGGGAATGGCGATTTTCTTTACTCTCTCAGGATTCCTGATAACCACGACGCTCTTGTATCGCCCGAGCGTAGTGGAATTCCTGATCCGACGACTTTGCCGGATAGTGCCGCTTGCGTGGCTGTTTACACTGGTTGTCCTGGCGTTCGTGCATGCATCTTTTCCCGTGTATATCGCGCACCTATTTTTCTTCGGGAATTTGCCGCCGTTCTGGTTGACTGGCTACACAAGTCATTTGTGGAGCCTTGGTGTGGAGATGCAGTTCTATCTGACGATAGCAGCCATATGCCTGATGTTCGGCCGGCGAGGACTGTGGTGCATTCCGTTCCTGTGCTTGCTGGTGACTGCAAATAGAATGCTGACTCATACCCTTGTATCGATCGTCACGTCACTTCGTGCTGACGAGATCCTGGTGGGTGGAGTCCTCGCCTTGGCTTGCAATACGCCGCACCTGCCATTGATCCGCAAGTTTCTCGCTTGGGTAAATCCTCTCGTGTTGCTGCCTCTTGCTGTGCTAGCCTCAAACGACCTCTGCGGCAGCATCGACTACTTGAGACCATACTTAGTGGCAAGTATGGTCGGAAGCACTCTGTTCCAGAGTCCGCGCACCGCAGTTGCTCGCTTACTACAGTCAAGGATATTGGCGTACATCGCCGCAATTTCGTATGCCCTATATATTCTTCATCCAATCGTTAGTTGGGGCTGGCTGGCGTCCGGATCTTTGCTCGTAAAGTACTCCAAAAGAATACCGGAACTGGCCGCTGTTTTCGCCCTCGCGCATCTGTCCACTTTTTACTTCGAACATTTCTGGATTAGTGCCGGTAAGCGCTGGAGTAAGCGCTTATCAAGAAAGGCGCGCCTAGATACAGCATCGGTTGCCTAGCAACGCTTCACGTAACTCATCGTTGCGATACAGGGACGTGTGAGGCTGCTTGCGAAGTTTGTCTGCCATATTGAGTACGGTGCGACCACGAGTGACGGAGCATCGCAAATTTATATATGTATACTATAGGTTCGATAGGAAGCTATTCGAATGGATTCGCGTTCTGTGAACGACGGTCCTCATCGGGATGAATTCCACGGGCACCACTGATCCAGCGCCTCCTACAGTCGGTACGCCTGACGTAACTGAAGTTCCGATCGTGTCCGCCGAGGCCGCCGACTGGTCTCGAGAGCGAAAAGCCAGGTTCGAATGGGCGCCGTCCCGTTCCCTTTTGGCGAGCATTCGCGACTATCAGCGTCTTTTGAAGTCCAGAGGGGCGTGTGCATGGGGACTGCGTCGGGTGGCCGTGCTCAGGCATCGCTGGTGGTCGGCAATCACCGGTGCCGACATCCCCTTGAACTGCAAATTGGGAGGTGGCCTGCTACTGCCTCATCCGAACGGTATCGTGATTCATCCTGCCGCGGAGATTGGCCCAAATTGTTTGATTTTTCACCAGGTGACGATCGGAGAGGACGGCAGTGGCGTCCCGAGTCTCGAAGGCCATGTCGACGTCGGCGCTGGGGCTAAGATCATCGGTCGGCTGAAGGTCGGAAAGCACGCTAAGATCGGCGCCAATGCTGTCGTCTTGGATGACGTTCCGGCGGGCGCAACCGTCGTGGGCATACCCGCAAGGATCGTCCGGCGCTGACGCCGGAAATGCCCATGACGATACCTCGATCACGGACGTGTGGCGCCGAAGAATGGCATATTTACCCCTCCCGACCGCAGATCTCACTTAGGGACAGTCCGAGAATCCCGCCGCGAACCGTGGGCGATAGGCGATTTCTCGGGTGAGGCCGGTTGCATATGCGCTCAGTCGCAATGGATTACGAGGTTAGAAGCTTATGTGTGGGATAGCCGGCGTCATCGGGCGCATTGACTCCGCCAATCGAGCCGCGCTCAAGCGGATGAATGACGCAATGTCTCATCGCGGTCCCGACGGCGAGGGATTCTGGGAAGCGCTCTCGGATGACGCCGGTTGGGGGGTGATGCTCGCGCATCGCCGATTATCGATCCTCGATCTCACGAGTGCTGCGGCCCAGCCGATGGTAGATCCGACCGTCGGAGATGTGATTGTACTAAACGGCGAGATTTACAATTACGTGGATTTGCGGAAGCGGCTAATCGCGGGCGGACACAGTTTTCAGTCAACCGGCGATACGGCGGTGATGTTGCGGGCGCTGAGCATGGATGGACGACGCGCAATCAAGACCTTGCGTGGAATGTTCGCTTTCGCATTCTGGAGCGTCAATGAACGTTCGCTCATCATCGCCCGCGACCCGCTCGGCATTAAGCCCCTTTATGTCGCCCGCAATCCCGACCCGCGCGCTACGTGGTCTCTTGCATTTGCTTCTGAGGTGCGCGCCATTTTGGCAAGTGGACTTCTCGGGGCCCCGAAACTAAATCCCCTGGCGGCGGCGTCGGTAGTGTGGAACGGCTTTATGGTGGCGCCAGAGACTGCAGTCCAGCAGATCGAATCGGTGATGCCCGGCGAACTCCGTGTTTACAATTCGCGCGGGAGCGAAATAGACCGTGAGAGGTATTGGGCTCCGCCTCAGCGAAATCAAGTGGCGCCTTCCGACGAGACCGAGCTTGCGCAAGTATTGCAGAACTCCGTGCAACTTCATCTGGCCAGCGACGTGCCGTTGGGCGTCTTTCTATCCGGCGGGGTTGATTCGTCAGCGGTCGCGAATCTTGCGCAAAAGGTCGCGGGCGATCGCGTAAATACCTTTACATTGAATTTCGCCGAGGCGGAATTCAGTGAAGGAGCGATAGCGCGACGAGTTGCGGACGCTATCGGCACGCACCATCAAGAACTGGTTCTGACCGAGGCGCACTTTATTGCGCATCTCGACGCTGCGCTGGATAGCTTGGATCAACCCACCTTCGACGGCCTCAATTCATATTACATGTCGCACGCAGTTCGAGAGGCCGGATTCAAGGTGGCGCTCGTCGGCAGCGGCGGAGACGAACTATTCGGGGGCTACGCGACCTTCAGGGACCTGCCGAAGCTCATGCGCGGGTCTCGATCGACTCGGTGGATTCCCTCAAGCCTTCGTGCCGCGATGGGGCGGGCCGTGGCCGCAGCGATCCAGCCGTCCAAAGGCGGATTCTCGCCGCAAACTCGCTGGGCAAAATTACCGGATATGCTGGCAAGCGGTGACGATCCGTTAGCGCTGTATCAGTTGGCCTATGCGTTGTTCGTCCCGGATTCGCAGCGTCAATTGCTGGGAGGACGCCTTGATCAGGCTCTCGAGCACGGATTGCCGTCCGCGATGCGCACACGTCTTCGCTCCGAGATGGGCTCGAGCGATATCCTGCCTGTGATTGGTCTTTTGGAGCGCACCCTGTTTCTCGGCGAACGCCTGCTGCGGGATACGGATGCAACGAGCATGTCCGCATCTATAGAGATTCGCCTGCCGCTCGTTGATCAGGCGCTGGTCGAGAGCGTCGAGCGCTTGCCCAACGGGTGTCGATTCGATCCGATCGGCAAAAAAGCGGTGTTGCGTCGAATCGGACTTGGTGGCTTGAATCCACAGTTATTTGAGCGGCCCAAGTCCGGCTTCGTGCTGCCCTATGATCGCTGGTTGAGAAGCGGGCTCGGCAAGAAGATCGACGGTACGCTGCGGGACGCGGAAGGAATCAGGCCCACCGGGCTTGACCCTCGAACGGTTGGGCGCCTATGGCGAGGGTTCCTCGACGGTGCGCCGGGACTGTATTGGTCGCGCATTTGGGCGATCTACGTCTTCATTCGCTGGTGCCACCGGCATCAGGTCTACCTTTAATGGGTCAATTGACTTCAATCCGATCATAAAGGTGGAGAGGCGCTGGAACGGCGCCGTTGACGAACGTGAATAAACCATCGCTGAAGACTCTCGCCATTAGAGGATCGATGTGGACACTCGCCGGCCACGGCGGTGTGCTGTTGATCCGCATGGGCAGGAGCTTGATCATGACGCGCCTCCTATTTCCCGAAGTGTACGGTGAGATGACTTTGGTGTGGGCGGTGTTAACAGGATTGCAGATGTTTGCAGATACCGGCATTGTCACGACTATAATTCGTGACGAGCGCGGCGACGATCCTGCATTCCTCAACACCGCGTTCACGACAAACGTGATTCGCGGCGCGCTGCTGTGGGTGATGTCGTGCTTGATCGCCGAGCCGTTGGCAGCCTTCTATCATCAGCCAATACTGGCGCAAATCTTGCCTGTGACCGGACTAACGGCACTCATTCACGGATTCGTGTCGATGGCCCTCTATACGCGCCGCCGGCATATGGACTTCAAACGATTGGCGATAGTTGATTTGGCGAACGAGATAGTAACGTTCGTAGTTCTGGTAATTTGGGCATATTTTTATCGGAACGTCTGGGCGCTGGTGGGTGGAGCCGTAGTCGGTCAGATTTTTCTGGTGCTGGTTAGTCACCTGTATCTGCCCGGTATCCGCAATGAATTCCGCTGGGAGCGTGCGGCACTCAAGACATTCATGGGATTTGGAAAGTGGATCTATTTGAGCAGTGCGGTCTATTTTCTCTCAACTCAAAGCGACCGATTCTTGCTTGCCCGCTACCTCGACATGGCTCATCTCGGAGTCTATGGTACCGCCACGGTATTGAGCGGCGCTATTTTGACGGTCGTGCTCAAGATCAATTCCGATGTTTTGTTTCCGGCATATAGCAGAGTCGTCCATGAAGGGACCGGTAGACTGAGGCAGGCGATGCTGCGCACTCGACTGGCAATTGACGCCGGTATGATCTTGCCAATTGCGGCCACTATGATTCTTGGAAGCCGCATCGTCGGAATATTGTACGATCAGCGTTACCACGATGCCGGATGGATGCTTCAGATATTGTGCGTCCGACTTTTACTGGTCGCCACTTTGTCGAACAGCGAGTCCTGCCTGGTAGCACTCGGGCATCCAAAGTATTCGTTCATGCAGAATGCATGCCGCGCGGTTGCGATGTTTGTGACTATTCCGATCGGCTGGTCGCTGTTGGGGATCAAAGGCGTAATTTGGGCCGTTGCAGTGTCCGAATTGCCGCCCTTGGTGGTCATCTGGAGCGGCTTGATAAGGTATCGAATGTTTTCGGTCGTAGTGGAATTGCGATCCTTGTTATTTGCCGGGTTCGGAGCCCTGCTGGGGCTTGGAGTAGCTCACTTCTGGCAGTGATTTTCTGGTGACGCGCATCCGTGTGGCTGCTGTTCGTCTGATGGACCTGCTGCTCGGTGTCTTTGTTCGGGAATTCCAGCGTTTGTTTAGATGGGTTCAAGACTAAATGTAATTGGAAAAAATACGCGCCGAGAAGTCTCGTATTTGATGCAAAATATCTCTACACATGCCACCTTTCGAGTGTTTGATGGCGCATAAAACTCGCATTCACGCCATATTTCCGAACTACTGCAGTGGAGCTTGGGTTTCTTATACCCTAATGTCGCTTCTCGACAATATGCGCGGGCCTGATGTTGATACTCACGCGTACGTACTCGGCAAGTCGCGCGCGATCAGCAGCTCGCGAGCTACCAGGCTTCTGCCAAACTTTATGTATGGGCAGACGAGCAAATTATTTGCCGATCCGTCTGATTTTATAGTCCGAAGATTCGCTCACAAGTTCGAGCGCGGAGATATCGCCTATTTTTGGCTGACAAGCCCGACACCGACGGTTAAAAGGCTGCAAGCGCGCGGAATGTTCGTGGTCAGGGAAATGATTAATTGTACGTGGTTGAGAAGGCGTCGCGAATTGCGTTCCGCCTACGCTTTGCTCGGACAGCCTGACCGCTCTGCCATTTCGGACGAGGCTGTCGACCGTGAACGTGCCGAACTTCTGGCTGTAGACGCAGTTTTCTGCCCCAATGAATTCGTGCTTGAGTCCGTTCTTGAATACGGCGTGCCGGCTCATCGTTGTATTCCAACCAGTTATGGATGGGGAGAGGACCGGATTACTGCTGCATCGGTGCGTCCGAAGAAGCCACAGGGGATTGCGGTTCTTTTTGTGGGGACGGGCGACGTGCGGAAGGGGCTGCCCTGGCTTCTAGAGGGATGGGAGCGAGCTGGAATAGAAGGCAAATTGCTCCTGGCGGGAGTAATCGATGAAGAAATTAGGGCGCGTTATTCTCGAATACTCGCACGTCACGATGTCTGCGAACTCGGGTACGTAGAAGATATTGCTGGCGTCTACAGGTCAGCGGATATCTTTTGTTTTCCATCGTGGGAGGAGGGCGGACCTATGGTTACGATAGAAGCGATGGCGTCCGGTTTGCCTTGCATTGTCACTCCAATGGGAGGAGCCGGTCTCATTAAGGATTCTCGTGACGGAATAGTCGTTCAGCCCGGTGATATAGAAGGCATCGCCGCCGCAATTCGCCAATTGGCTTCAAGTGAAGCAGCACGCAAAGAACTTTGCGACCGTGGAATAGTCACCGCACGGGACTTCACATGGCAATCGGTTGGAAAGCGTCGTCTACGAGCGCTAATGCAAATCGCGGGCGCGGGTGGCTAGCCGCTATTTCTCAGTGCCGGCTTGATTCTTTGGCTGTCGGACGAGGCGGCGAGTAAAGGGGAGTCAGGTCCGAAGCAGGGATTTGAGGCGCGATCGCAGCGAACGCGGCGGCAGATTTTCCCTGTCTCCCTCGAAGGTGCGACCGCCCTTGCCGGCCTTGGACAATTCCCAAGCACCCAATAGGCGTTCGAACGCCAATCTTGGGTCCTCGCCTGTGTTGCCGCTCATGCGGGTGCGGAAAATGCCAGGAACCCATTCGTTGACGACCAGCGATGAACCGGCTGTCGCGAGTTCGACTGCCAGAGCCCGCGTGAATGCGCTGACGGCGGCCTTGGTCGTGCAGTACAGTGTGCTGCCCAGATCCGGCGCGAGGTAAGCAAAACTGCCGACGTTGAAGATTACCGCGCGTCGGCCCGGCGGAAACGTACGCACCGCGGCCCGGCATCCATAGGCCACGCCACTAAGATTGGTTGCTACACCCTCAGCCCACTCGTCCGGTGTTGTCTCGCCCAATGTTTGATGCGGATAGACCGCGGCTCCGTTGATCAGCAGGTCCACACCGCCGTGCTGCTGTACGGTTTGGCTGAATAGCCGCTCCAATGCGGCAGCGTCGGTGACGTTAACGGTGTGGCATTCCACGATCCCCGGACCTGCGCATAGTTCCCGCGTTTCCGCGAGTCCTTGCGCACTGCGGCCGATTGCTAATACATGAGAGCCGTGGCCAACGAATCCGATGGCCAGCGCTCGGCCGATTCCGGCTCCCGCGCCCGTGATGATTATTGTCTGGCCGTCGGCTTTAGGCATGTCTTGTTAGCTCCCTGCTTCGGCGATTGCCGTCATTGGTATTCGGATTCACGGGATATTCAACAAGTTCAGCCGCTGCCGCAGCATTATATGTCGGCGCCCGTAGCCCCAGTATATATGCACGCTTGACGGGTGTCGTCGTGTGAAACTTACTGGCCGCATAATTGGCGCCTTTGTCCGCGAATACGCTCTGTCCTTGCAACACGCGATGTGCACCTCCAAACTGCCACTATGACGCCAAATGCGCAATTTGACCTCACCCGGGAATGGGATGTTGTCATCGTCGGCACCGGCATGGGCGGCGCCACGCTGGGATACGCGCTTGCCCGCCAGGGATTGGCGGTGCTTTTCTTGGAGCGGGGCACGACGGTGCGGGCAGCACTGCAGGAGGCTGACCCTGTCACGCCGGAAGAGAGATTGGCACGGGGCTGGTGGCCGCATCCAATGACGCGACTCTATGCAGACGGCCGGCGCGAACGATTATTCGCCGCTGTGGGTTGTGCTCGCGGAGGCTCCACGATCCACTATGCCGCTGCGCTCGAACGAATGGCCGCATCGGATTTCGAATCTCTGCAAACCGAGTCCGGCTGGCTGCCAAGTTGGCCCGTTCCCTATGAGGAGTTCTCAGCGTACTACGAGAGCGCAGAGGGTCTGTACGGGCTCAGCCCAAAGGGCGAAGCATCCGAAGATCAGACTCTTAGCGAGTGGGACCAAGCGCTGATGTCGGCAATGCGCCAAAACGGGCTGAAGCCGGAACGCCTCCGCGTCGCAATTCGCTATGACAAGGAATGCCAGGAATGCATAGGCAGGGTTTGTCCTCGCGGATGCAAGGCAGATGCTCGCACCACATGCCTGGACCCGGCTCTGCTCAATCCAAGTTGCCAAATTCTCGATGAGTGCGAAGTCCTGACGCTGGACGCCGATAGAACCCGAGTTCGGTGCATTCGCGCTGTGTATCGTGGTCAGCCGGTCGAATTGCGGGCGCGAGTGGTCGTGCTGTCGGCCGGCGCCCTGCACTCGCCGCAGATTTTGCTGCGTTCCCGCAATGACTATTGGCCAGAAGGTCTAGCGAACGGGTCAGGACAGGTCGGCCGCAACCTGATGTTCCATACTTCCGATCTCTATGCTCTGTGGGCGCCACGCCGCCTAGACCGGAACGGACGACAGAGAAAATCCATTTCCGTCCGCGACTTCTATTCTGTGGATGGTCGTCGGCTAGGCTACGTTCAAAGCATGGGTCTGGATGCCGGGAGAGGTAATATTGCAGCATTCTTGAAAGATCAGCTGCGCCACTACGGTCTGCACAACGAGACGATATTGTCATTGATAGTGAAGCTACCGTCTCATCTAGCCTCGTGGGCCTTGGGCGACGCCAGCATATTTGCCGCAATGACCGAGGACGATCCAAATCCGGATAACCGAATTGTCTTGGACCCGGAGCAGCCAAACGGCGCCTCGTTCGTTTATCGTATTACCGAGGATTTGCGGCAACGCGCAGACGCTTTGCGCGATGCCTTCGCGCGCCATGTCCGGCCATGGAGACTAATCCGCCTCTCCCCTTCACTTTCGATGAATTACGGGCATCCGTGCGGCACATGTCGATTCGGCGACGATCCAGGCACTAGCGTTTTGGACCGAAATAATCGGGCCCACGCGATCGACAATCTGTACGTGGTTGATGCGTCTTTTATGCTCCGCAGCGGCGCCGTCAATCCCAGTCTGACGATAGCCGCGAATGCGCTGCGCTGCGCTCCCGCCATTGCACGGTCGGCGCGCAATATACAACCATCTTCCAATTAATCAAAAAAGAGTATTGCGCGGTATCCCTTCCGGCTCCGGCGTCGCTGTTGCACATGGCGACGTGATTCCTCGGTTTCCATTGTGACGAGTAATGCGTCATATGTGAGTCAATTGGGCCTCATCAACGGTAGAAAGACATTTCGTATATGCAGCGACGTAGTTACGGTCAAATGATTGTTGTCAAAATATGCCGGCCCCCAAGACGACCAGGCACTGCACTTCTCGGCATCGCAAAACAGTTGATGTGTCTGAAGGATTTGAGCGGAACCATCTTTGGCAATCTGATCTAACACCTCGTTGGCCTGTCGCTGTCGTGCATCGACCTCTGCTCGCGGCACAGTGCCGAACAGCGCAATAGCGTGTTGCACGTCATATTGCCCGCTGCGGACCGCTTGAAAAAGCTTGCGCGCAGAATAATTTGGGATTTCAGGCATTTGTTCGAGCACGTATACTTCGTAGCCAGCCGACTTTAACCAATGAACGGTGTCTCGAAGAGCGACACCTGTCCTCGCGGCCTCGTCTAGTGCGCCGCCAGACTGACGCTCATTGGAAACCGCATTCGTGATCTTGATCAGGTTTTGCTTATCCACACCTAGTCCTCGCCCCTCAAAGTAATAGGACCATCGGCCAAGAAGCAATATTTTCTTGATGGAACCTGCGCGTTTGAGAGCAGACTTAAGGGCGGCGTTTTGTGCTGCGCATTCGTCATCGGCACGCGGGCCAGCGGCACTTTCCCGCTTTGTGATGTCGAACGCAGGCATGCATCCGGCCGCCCAAACTACTATTCCGCTGCGCCCTAATTCTTGAGCAAGGTTGTCGGCTCCATCGTGAAGCGAGCGCATATGTGAGTCGCCCCAAATCAGAAACGTCGGCGGGGTGCCTTGAATGCCGATCGGGCAGTAGGCTACTCCCGGCCACGCGCTATTGTCTTTAGACACGCAGCGCGTCCAATCGGGCCTAAAGTCGGATGCGGCGGCAGCGAGTATCCCGGTACTATTTGAGAATCGCTCCGGCACTCCATTGAGGCGCCATATCAACAATCCGATACTAACTAAAAGCACGGACCCGACAAGCGCTCCGCCATAGGCAGTGAAAATACTAATTCGCCTGGAACGAATTGGTTGTTCGACGAACCTCCAGCTAAGGGTCGCCAAGCCAAAAACCAATGCAAGTCCCCCAATTCGAAAAGGCCACGTCAGATCGCCCGACAGGTAGTAGGCTAGAAACATGTAGGCAGGCCAATGCCATAGATAGAGCGAGTAGGAGATTCGGCCAATGAACACCGAAGGCTTGGCTTCCAGCCAGCTAGCCGGGACACTGATCCCTGGGAATCTTCCGGACCACAACAACCAAGCGGTTCCCAAACACGGGGGTAACGCGGTAGCCCCGGGGAATGGAGTGCTGTCCGAATATGCAAATACCGGAATAATCAGAGCGGCGAGAGCTAGCCATGTAATCAGTCGGCGCACGGACACCCCGAGGGACAGTGCTCTGAACGTCGGCGACGCGACGAGTGCGCCAAGCGCGAGTTCCCATGCGCGCGCCGGTAGCCAATAGAAGGCGGCTGGGGGATCGACGACCATTAGCCGTTGTGCGAAGCCCAGCGACACAATGCAAATGAGAAATAGCAGGCTTGCCGTCAGCTTGGGAGCCACTTGCACAATCAGGCGCATGACAATCGGAAAGCAAATGTAAAACTGCTCTTCGACTCCGAGCGACCATGTATGCAATAGGGGCTTCGTGATTGCATCGGTCGAAAAATAGCCGGTATCCCGATAGAAAAGGACATTTGGCAGGAAGGTCGTCGCCGCGACCAAGCTCTTGCCGTACGACCAAAAATCCTCGGGGAGTAATAGCCACCATGCGAATGGTATGGTTGCTAGACTTAGGATGAAAACGGCTGGAAAAAGGCGCTTGATTCTGCGCAGATAGAATTGAATGTAGGAGAAGGTTCCGCTCGTGGTTTCGTCAATGATGTTGCCACCAATGAGATAGCCGGAGATAACAAAAAATATATCGACTCCGACATAGCCGCCGCTCGTGCTGCTTAGGCCGAAGTGATAAAGCACAACCGCTAGTACGGCAATTGCACGCAAACCATCTATGTCGCGCCGATAAGTCATCTACTTGTCCGAACCGTTGAAGAAAGGACGCGAAACCCCATTTTGCATTTCACTTATGGTTGGGCACTCAATTAAAGCTCAGCGATTTGAGCGTGGTAGACTAAGGATATTGGAAGAAATAAAGAAGGTTGGCTGGGATTGGTAGGATGTTTGGTGTCAAAGCATCTACCTCATTGGTTCCGAGGCAGAACGTCATGGGTCGCAACTTTAACGGGCAATCTACGCGACGGCAACGTCACCTTGCCAAAGGGGCCAGCGGATCACAGTCGGCCGCCATAAGCGCTGCATCCGGTGAGATGGGCCGGGCGGCCTTCTCAGCCTTGAAATGCGTTGGACGATGGTCAAATCATCGGCGCGCCAATTCCGCACACACGAGAAGCGCCAAGATCGATTAGTTGTGCACGGCTCCCAGATCCCAGATGGGCGACCAGGACACACCGAGCGCGTCGTACCAGGCAGGCACGTTCATGCCTCCCGAGTAGTTCGCGGTCGGTTTGAAGTCCGAGATCAGGCTGAAATTGCCGCTGCCATTCGTGAACCCGGGATTGTTGGTGACGGTGGCGGTGTTGTTCGACACCGTGTTGCCGCTGCCGGTGTCGTCCACGGCAGGACCGGTGGCGGTGGAGGGAACGTAGAATAGGTTGTTCTTGGCAATGCTGTTGGCCGTCGGTTTGAACGCGCTGCTGCCGGTATCAAACCCGATGCAAAGCTGATGCGACTCGCTGTTCGGCGCGTAGCAGGTGTTGTTGTACGCTTCGTTGTATTGGACGGTGAACACGTTGCCGCTGCCGCGCTGCGCGATCACTGCCCCGTTTTGTGGGTACTGCGTGCTGCTCACCGCCGGCATGTAGAACACATTGTCGCGCAGAGTCATGTTGGCGCCGGTCACCATGAGCAGCGTGCCCCCCCAGGCGGTGGTGCTTGCACTGTAGAGATTGCGTTCGATGACGAAGTTGCGCAATCTCTCGTCGTCATTGCCGTTTTGCGGGGATATGTCACTCAAAATTCCCCCGGAATTCCCGGTGAAGAGGTTGTCCGAGATTTCGATGAGTTCGGTATAGGCACCCGTCCA
>Ga0210406_10002879_pt1 | contig 19202 bp, 9 predicted proteins | sample IncBWC30MmetaG_FD_155454 | JGI IMG/M metagenome (GOLD analysis project Ga0210406, IMG submission 155454) | Forest soil microbial communities from Barre Woods Harvard Forest LTER site, Petersham, Massachusetts, United States - Inc-BW-C-30-M | ecosystem: Environmental > Terrestrial > Soil >... | reverse complement strand
ATCACGAGCCGGAGAAAGCCCTTCCGACGGCATGCAATCCCTCCTGCCCGAGGAATTCATCGCCCTGGCCGAAGAAATGCGCCAAATCGCGGCTGTGCTCCACCGCTCAATCAACTGATGGACTGATTGTTGCGAAGCTTGAATTTTCAGCAGAAATGCTTTTCGGCGTTTTTCGGCAATTCCTGCTTGCTAATCCGCGTCATTCTTCTTGTAAGCAAGCTGCTCCTGCGTGGTAAGCCAGGACTCCAGATGGTCTCGCGCCGTCCCGTGAAAAATCTGCAAGATGATCCCCGCCATTCCTTCCGTGTTCATCCAGGCCACTTGTCCCTTGCCGCTGATGCTTCTTCCTGGCGATAAATCAAACTCGAAATCGAGGACCGAGGAATGTCGCAGCGGTTTCGCGGTGCGCACGGCCATCCCTCCTTCACTGAGGTTGGTCAACCTGGCGTGCTGTTCCACACCTCCATCCTTCAAGATCGCCGGCAGATTCACGGCATGACGGAAGTAACGCCGCCGCTCGCGTTCCAGCAGCTCCTTGGCAATCGTGATATGAAGCGCAATGCTGTCTTCGTTGAGGGGCTTTCGCAGAAGGAAGTTTGCGCCCGCGGTTAACGCGTCGGTGTACTCTCCCGCATGCGTAACGCAGGCAAAAATCACCGCTTTACTGTTCGACGTTCCTTTGCGGATCGATTCCATGACGCCCAGCGCGCCCGAAACCTCCAGGTCCACGAAAACGCCGTCAATCTTTCGCCGGTTCAGGCAATCGCGCGCGGCTTCCGCCGTGGGCACCAGAATAAACTTGGCCCCATATTTTTTCACGCCTCCCGAAACCGCGTTCATCGTCGCATAGTCGCTGGACACGAGCACGAATTCGAGCTCTAACGGCTTGGACATTGTGGCTGGGGTTCTCCGTTGTTCTGCGAAGGCTTCTTGGTGTGGTTCTACGACTGGCGACAATAATCCGAAAGCCGCAGTTCTGTCGAGCGAATTCCACGCCCCTCCAGGTCCAATGTTATGACCTCAAGTCCGGGAGCGTGACCCTCATGACCTTCATGGCAAAGCCCCTGGGGAAGTTCTGATGGATAGTCTGCACTCTTCTTTGCGGGGTTCACCTGATTGGCAATCAGACGATTCCGTACAAACTGGGGCTGGGCGGAATGGCGGCTTCAACCACTTGTTTGCGGCCGACCTTCGGTCCACTTCGCGGAAATCCGTGATGAAGCTTGGCCAAGCTAGATGGCCTTCGAGACTGGAATTAGCGGTCGTATGGAGAAACGTCTCCCCATTGCAATCGTCGTGCGTCTCGCGCACGTGCTGGATCCTCCCAGAAACGGAGCGGAAATGACCTATACGGATAACGTAAGCGCCCATGGCGCGCGTGTCGTTTCGAATCGGCCCTGGCAAACCGGAGATGTGGCCCGTGTGACTTCGTTGAAGGATGACTCCACCCTATTTGGAAAAGTCGTGTATTGCCAGAAGCTGGTGGACAATCGCTATTGCGTCGGATTGAACTTCATGGAGCGCGGCGGCGTTACTTGGTCTACTTTCCGTACGTATAATAGCACCTGACACCTACCCAACACCTACTTGATCTGGCTTGAGAACAGCAACAGCAGTTGGTGGTGGCGAGCGTCAAGGCGCTGCCAGAACTCGACTGCGTTCTCGGGGGGAGCGAGCGGATCAAGAACCAATATCTCGCCACGAGACTCGACGCACGTCGACGCCACGATTGGCTCCCAACCCTGCCTCGGCCTCCAATGAGGATGTTCGAGGCGCCAAATCCACAGGCCCGGCGCGACATCGCGGAGGTCGACTTGAGGTTGTGGGGCCGGCTTCATAACATTAAGAGTGGCAGCAAGCTTTACTGGCTGTCCTCACCCAAGCCGAGGCGAAACGGATTGCCGGCCTGTCCCGCGATGGCATACCACCCTGTGGCTCCTACATGGAGAAAGCGCTTGAAGGAAAACCCAAATCCAGTATTCAGTTCACTGGTCGCCGCGATCACACCGAGTCCATCCGGAATGGCTTGGGCGGGTTTGCCCAGGCCGACAATAGGCTGTCCGCCGCCCACGTGCTGCCCCCTGCCCAGGTTGTTCTGCGCGACACGAATGTTGTCGAGCAGGACGCGCGCCGTGTCCACGTCGCCGTTAAAGCCGTCAATATCTTTCTTCCGTGGCAAACGCCGGGAGAGCAACGCCGCCGCCAAGTGCGCCGTTCCTTCCAGCCATACCGCGCTGGGACTGGGCTGATTGGAAAATGGGTCCGAAGGCGCGATGAAGCAAGCGCTTTCCGCCTTCTCGTTTTCCGCCAGCGGGGGCCGCATGCTCTGGGTGGCAAAGCTAACTCCCGAAACGCGGATGTTCCCGGTCAAGTTGTTGTTGTTGAACACCGGAAGCAGGTCGCTGTTGTAGGTCTGGGGCGTGTCGGTGACCGCAAGATTCGTTTTGCACCAGTCGATGGAAGCAGCGTGGTCGGGGTTGAGAAACGCCTGGAAAGACCAATCCTGCACGTCCTCGGGAATGTTGTCCTGGCTCAGATTGGGATTGACGCTGACGCCATCCGGCCCGGTGCCGGTAAAGAAAAACCCGCCCGGAGCGTTGAACATGGTGTCAACGAAAATGCGCGCGTGGTCGGCCCGGCCAGTCCAGGTCGCCGCATCGCCGGTCAAGCGAGCCAGCATGGTGAAGAGCGCAAAGGCGTCGATATTATGTTCGGTGGATTTCACCTGGTTGGCGCCGGCAGTAAAGTTGTAACCCCCTGCGCCGCGCGTATCAAACGTGTTGTTGAAAATCCAATTTCCCAACCTCACGGCTCCGTCCAAGTAGGCCGCGATACCCGTGCGATGCGCCAGTTGCGCGAGCGCCATTCCGGTCCACGCCACATCTCCCGTAGCGCTGCCCAGGAAGAAAAAGGGGAAGCCCGAGGGAATGACGAAAACTCCATTCCCGTCCGCATGGTCCACGAAATAAGCCTGGCGCACACGTCCGTCCGCAGCGGGATCGGTCTGTTGTGCGTACAGCAACCCGTTTCCCAGCACCTTGGCGCGGTCCAGATCCTGTCCGCTCCCGCGCAGCAGCCGCGCCATGATCTCCACGGCGTTGTCGTAGACGAATGCAGTGCTCTCCAATCCGATTTCGTCTGAATAGCTCTGTGAAAGCCGGGTCGTAGACCCTTGGGCGTAAGCGTCCATCATCGTGTCCAGGAACAAATACGCGTTTTGCTGGGATAAACGAAATTTTCTCTCGCCGCCTTCTTGAAAGAGGGATTCTGATTCGGAGTCCTCGTCCTGTGGCGGCCGAGCTAACGCTGATCCGGGAATCGCCGCAACTCCTGCCGCGGCCACTGCCGCCGCACCTGCTTCGAAAAGCTTGCGTCTCGAAAATAGGGTGGAACTCATGGACGTCCTCCTGTTTGGCCGCGGCTGTGACCTTTCGTGCGCGTAGGCGAAAGGATGCCCGGGTGGATTATCAAAGCGGCAGAATTATTGTGTTCCCATTCGCCTGTTGTCAACATTTGCTAGCCACCCGCACCGCACGTCCTGCGGTCATTTTTTCTACGGCGTCGAAACGACAAGACGGCTGTCCCTAAACTGGTCCTCTGTACAGATGGCAGTTCCCACTTCGGGGTTTAGTGTGGGGGACACAGCCCTATCTCTAAGGTCCAAGTGTGGAGGCTCAATGCGCAGCCGCAAGATCCTGCCTGCGATTCTGGTGCTTAGTGCAATCCCGACAGGCGTAATCGCTCAGGAAACGCCAGGCATACCTGCCCAGCAACCGGCGGATGCAAACTCCCAGCAGCCGATAGCTGCTACAACCGCCCGACAACCGATGACTGCGAACGAAGTGGTGGACAAGATCATTTCGCAGGAGCAGGCGGAGGTACAGCTACTTCGCCAATATTCGCCCCTGGTGGAAACCTACATCCAGAATGTTCGCGCGGATAAGCAGTTCGGGGCTGTACCGGACGGCGATAAATACTTTCTGGGGCGAGCCGAGCTGGGCAAAGGCGTGGAGCTTGAACCGCTGGACCATGACTCCGGCATGAAACACAAGATCTTCGGAAACTGGGCCAGTTTTTTCTCGACGGAGTTTGTCCCACGTGGTTTCCTGCAGATGATCTACCTGGATATGGGCGGGTTCGACCGCCAACACTACAAGATTGAGTATGTCCACCGCGAGTTTTTGGGCGAGGTGCGCTGCCTGGTCTTTGACGTCGATCCTTTGCCGAAGGCAGGCAAAGGGCGTTTCGTCGGCCGCATCTGGGTCGAGGATCAGGATTTCCACATTGTGCGCTTCAACGGCGCATACGGCGGCTCGTCCTTGACGAGCCACTACTTCAATTTCGATAGTTGGCGCATGAATTCCGGAAAGAACCTATGGCTCCCGGCCTTCATCTACAGCGAACAAGGTAGCGTGCGAGATGCGAAGACGCGAGGCCTGGGGTTCAAGGCCTTCCGAGCGCAGACGCGCCTGTGGGGCTACGATCTCGGCAACGTTCGCGAAGAACAAGAACTGAACAAAGTTCTAGTGGAAGCGCAGACCCCCGTAAATGATCAGTCCGAAGCGGCCAACGACTACTCACCATTTCAAGCGGAGCGTTCGTGGGACCGCCAGGCTGAGGACAACGTGGCCGAGAGGCTGGAGCGCCAGGGCTTAATTGCGCCGCGCGGAGAAGTGGATAAGGTACTGGAAACCGTGGTCAACAACTTAGAAGTGACCAGTAATTTGGACATCCAGCCGGAAGTCCGCTGCCGCGTGCTGATGACCTCAACGCTGGAGTCGTTCACGATGGGCCACACCATCGTCGTGAGCCGCGGATTGATCGACGTGCTTCCTGACGAGGCCAGCCTGGCTTCCATCCTGGCTCACGAACTCGGTCACGTGGTGCTGGGACATCGCATGGACGCGCAATTTGCCTTCTTCAACCGAGTGCGATTTGACGAAAGAGAGACCTTTCGTCACTTCGACTTCGCGCGCACCCCGGAAGAGGAACTGGCAGCGAAGCAGAAAGGGATCGAACTGCTGAGCAACTCGCCCTACAAGGAGCAGTCCGGCACTGCGCAACTCTTCCTCGAAGCGCTCAAGAACCGATCGAAGGAAATCCCTAATCTCATTAGTCCGCACCTGGGTGACAGGGTCTCCACAAGCTGGACCATTGTCGCGGCGGTCTTCACCGCGCAGCCTTCCAATGCGGATGCGAAGCCACCTGCGAACGTCATTGCGGCGCTGCCGCTCGGCGGACGCATCAAGCTCGACCCGTGGAATGATCAGTTACGGATGCTCAAGTCCAAACCGGTAGGCACAGTGACCGAATCAGAGAAAGTGCCATTCGAGGTGACTCCCTTCGTTCTGTACCTCACCCGCCAAGGAGAGCATTCATCGACGGAAGCTCCTAGGGCCGTAGCAGCCAAGACAGATCAAGAAACAAAACCGTAGTTGGCTGGTTTGTAGGGAAGAGCTCACCAGAATCCTGCTGGCACCCATGACGAAGGGTGCCGCACGTTGGGCTTAAGCGTGCGGCATTTGACCTTTCATCGAACCATGGGAGAATTCCATCTCCAACATGGATCGTCCTAAGAACTTTCGCACCCATTTCCTGGTTGCCGTCCTGGGTATCTCCGGGCTGATCGTACTGTTGCGCGAGCATCGGCCTTCGTTCCTGCGGCCGGACTTGCATCTATGCGCGTACGTCACGACCGCAGACGGGAACGTCACGGTGGTTGATCTGGTGAAGCTTAAAGCTGTGGCGCGTGTTGCGGTTGGGCCAGGACTTTCGGGAATGAGGGAACATCCGACGCGGCCGGAGATTTTTGGTGTTAGCACGGCGGGCGGGTACGTGTGGGTCCTTGATCCACGCGCCAATCACTTCACGGGACAGGTGACGGTGCGAATCGCCGTGGGGCCGCTTCCTTACTCTTTGGACTTTTCGCCCGATGGTAACCGTGTGTACACGACGGCGTCCGGCAACAATACTCTCGTCGCGATTGATGCTAAATCGCGCAGCGTTGTGGGGCGGGCGGCGACGGGACGCGAGCCCGTCCTGGCGCGTGTCACGCCGGACGGCAAGAACGTGCTGGTGATGAACCGCCGTGACGGGTCGTTAGGTATTCATGACGCGGCGACGCTCGCGCTGCGGGGGAGCGTTTCAGTGGTATCGGAGCCGGAAGACGTCGCGGTGTTGCCTGACAGTTCGATGGCGTTCGTGCTGAGCCGGTCAGAGCGGCGGATTTCCGTGGTTGACCTACGGCGAGGGGTTCTAGTAGCCCATTTGGGACTCGCTGGCAAGCCAACAGACATGTTGCTGAAGCCCGATGGCGGCGAACTCTACGTGATTTCGCCGGAGGCTCACGGGCTTCAGGCCATTAACACCTGGACGCACGAAGTGGGCGACTACATGGTGCTCGGATCAACACCGACACGTGGTGTGCTCTGCAACGATGCGAGCCTGCTGTACGTTTCGGACACGGCGGCCGGCCGGGTAACACCAGTGGATATCTTCAACAGACGAATTGTGCGCGATCCGGGAAAAGGCTTCCCTGTTCAGGCGGGCGACGCGCCTTCGGTGTTGCGGTTCGATCCGGCTGAGAACTTGTTACTGGTGGTGAACCAAGGTTCGGGGGATTTGGCGGTGATCCGGGTGCGGACGAATTTTCTGCTGACAATGATCCCGGTGGGTGATCATCCCCAGGAGCTTGCGGTGAAATTGTTTTAGGAAGGTATGCGCAAAAGCATCGCAACTAGTTCGCGTGATCTGCCCGTCGGCAGAAAAGGACTTAAGCCGAAGCAGGGACGGAGAGAACGACTTAAAGTAAAACTTCAATAGGCAGGCGGGGGCGGTCCATGTGAGACCAGAGATGCCCTAGGGACCCCTCAAGAAAGACTTTAAATGCCGCGCAAGGACGATCCACTATTCTGCCGGCCAGGCGGAATGGTCTTCCCCAAGATTTACGTCAAGGAATCCTTCGGCAGGTAGGACGTCGACAGGCAATCCGCCGTGCCACAGAGCGACGCCGAGGCGCAGTTTGATCTGGCCTTTGAGGTTGAGTTGGTCCTTGTTGATCGCGACTTCGAGCACGCGTTCGAAGGCGGCTTCCGCAACGAGTTTGGGATTCAGCAGGCAGACAAGAGCCTTTTCGACCGAAAACTCCTGAACGTGGCCGCGCTCCAGCTTCACGACGATGGTGACTTCTTCGGCGCCGCCGATGGTGATGCGAAACTCGGGATCCTCGAGTTCGCCGAGCGCCTCGGGGAATGGGTCGATGCGGACGCAAAAGCGTCCCTGCTCGAAGCCGTAGCGCAGCTCGTGGAGATAGAAGACGCGGCCATGCATCGAGCCGCCACGGCGCTCCGGCGAATATAGGCCGGCTCCCAGCCATTCGAAATACGATGTTTCCCGGCCGTCGATCTTGATGCTCAGCCAGCCCGATGGAGGCAACTGCAACGCGTGCTCCGGTCTGCGCTTAATGGGCTTGGCCAATTCTTCCGGCGCCACCTGCCCCAAGGCGAGATAGATGGCGGTCAGATGCTTGCGATAGAGGGCATCAAATTCCGCGTCGTTTGCGGTGCTGTGCTCTGGGCCGAACCACCAACACCAGTCGCTGCCTTCCGCTGCCAGAAGCGACTCGCGCGCTTCCTTAAGCGCGGTTTCAGTGGGGGCGTCCGGTTGGCCTTTGCTTCGCGATTCGACTGCGCGGGCGAAGGCTTCGCGTGCGTCCCAGAGTAATTCCCATGCGGAGACGTCTTCGGTGTGGCCGATCCATACGTCGAAATTGGCGTTGATCCAGGAAGCCGGGAATATTCCGGCGGTGGCGGGGATTTGGCCGGCAGCGGCAATCGCTTCGCTGGCGGTGAGGGCGCGGAAATCCTGATCGCCCTGGATGCGACCGTAGAATTCGCGGAGGAAGGCCCGCCCGTTGCCCGGGTAATATTCCCACGCGTTTTCGCCGTCGAGGAAAAGACAAATCGTGAGCGGCTGATCGCCCTGCACAGCTCCGCCAAGATGGCGCATTCGGTTGTGGAGATCGGCGGCGGCGGCTTTGGCATCCATGCGGCTGTAGACGAAACCGACAAGATCGGACAAGTGGTGATCGCGGAACAGGCCGGTGATGCCGTTGGGCCCAACTTGCACTTGCCACGGTTTGTAGAGGCGCTCGGCGTTTGCGGGAATGCCATTTCCGTCGCGGAAGAATGCGACGTTCAGGGTGCGGCCAAGGACTCCCTCGTCGGTGCCAAACCACTTAAACCCTTCTTCAGAGGCAATGGTCAGCGTCTGATCGGACACTGAGCCTTCTGAAGGCCACAGTCCGGTGGGCTTCGCGCCAAAAACTCTTTCGTGATATTCGCGGGCGAGCTGCAGTTGTGTGCGGGCGTCTTCCGGGCGCCGGTAGGCGCGACGCGGGAGAGGTGTGCCGGGATTGGCGACGCGCGCGATGTCAGAATCGCAGATTAGGGGAAGGATGGGGTGATAGAACGGAGTGGTGCTGAGCTCGATCTGGCCGCGCTGCGCCGCGTCACGATACGCTGGGAGCACCAGGCCCAGGAATTCGAGCTGCTTTTTCCGCAGTGCAGATTTATCTTGCTCGGAGAAGTCCTTCCCTTTCGTGGCCAGCCGGCTGACGACATCATCCGATTCGAACCAGGACTCTTCCATCCACGCCAACTGCGAGAGGAGTTGCAAGTCACGCCAATCGCGCAGGGTGAAAGAGACCAGCGCCTGAGCGCCGCCGGCGGGACGCGACCATTCGAATAACTCGACGAACCGTGGCCAACGCGACATCAGCCGATCGTGGTTTACCTGAAATGCGCGGGCGATGATTTCCGCTTTGTCCTCGCGGGTAAGTTCATCCGCATTCTTGAACGCCAAAGAAAACCAGGGCTCCTTGAAACTGCAACTGGCGTACTCTTCGAGCTGCATGCCAAGGGAAGGCACGACGTTGAACGTGGCATGGAAGTTGGGAAATTCGCGAAGCACTTCGACCATGCCCCAATAATCTTTCAAGGCGTGCAGGCGGGTCCAAGGGAGGACGTAGCGCCCGGACTCAGGGTCGCGGTACTGCGGCTGATGCATGTGCCACAAAACGACAAGATGGACCCGCTTCATCGCTCGCGTCTCTCCCGTGCTAGTCGCGTGACCGGAGGATGTCCGGCTGACAGAAGATTGAGCAGCGGTCCAGGCACGATTCGAAGGATTCGAAACCCCAATTCCGTCTTAGAGTAAGAACCGCTCTAAGAAAAACTATCACGTAATCGGCGGCAAGAGAAACGGAGCATTCACTCCGAACGCGTACTAGTGTACGAACGAGGGCTGGTATAGAATCCGCGACGGCAAGAGAGTTTCTCCCGAGAGAAGGAAGTAAGCTCGGGCGGAGTATACCACCCATCGCCTGCGTCGGCAGCGAACCAGACATCTGCCGGCAGAAACGAGCCTCTTGGATGAAAGCACTACCGCGGCTCAGAATGTATCCCCGGAAACAATTGGACATTAGGTGGCGGGATCTTGCGTGCGCGGTGTTCTATTGCGTATTTCGCAGAAGCATTCGCGCCAAGGAAGCGGAGCTCGAAGGCATGTTCGCGCCCGGTCATCCGGTGCTCTCCGTGTTTACAGTCCGGACGGGGTTTGATCTGTGCTTGGGGGTGCTGGGGTTGCCCGCGGGGAGCGAGATTTTGATGACGGCGCTAACCATCCCCGAAATGGTGAACATCGCGAAGCACCATGGATTGGTTCCGATTCCCCTGGATATCGAGAGCGGAACGATGGCGCCGGAGATTTCGGCGATGGAATCCGCAATTACGGAGCGGACTCGAGCGATCGTGATTGCACACCTCTTTGGTACGCGTGTGCCGATGGGGCCGGTGATCGAGCTGGCGAAGAAGCACGGCATCTTGGTGATCGAAGACTGTGCGCAAGCGTTTACCGGACTGGACTACACGGGACATCCGGAAACGGATGTGGCGATGTTCAGCTTCGGATCGATCAAGACGATGACGGCGCTGGGCGGAGCGCTTCTGCGGGTGAAAGATGCGAACCTGCTGCAGAAGATGAGACTGCTCCAGAAAATGCATCCGGCGCAGACGCGGAAGGAATTTGCTGGAATCGTGCTGACACACGTGATCCTGAAACTCTTTACGCTGCCGCTGCTGTTCGGCATGTTCTACCGCGGATGCAAACTCTTTGGTGCTGATTTTGAAGGCGTGATAGCAAAGATGCGTGGATTGGATGAGGAGGATTGGCTGAAGGAAATCCAATGGCAATGCTCGTACCCGCTTCTGGCTTTGCTGGCACAGAGGCTGCGGACGTTTGATCCGGCACGGTTGAAGCAACGAATCTCCGTAGGAGAGGAGTTCGCAAAATCACTGCCACGGGAAATTTCCTATCCCGGGGATCGTGCGGAGTTCCACAGCTTCTGGGTGTTTCCGATTCTGGTGGAAGCGCGAGAACGATTCATGGAGGAACTTCGACGGCGAGGATTTGATGGCACGGCGGCCGGCTCGGCGCTCGCGGTGATTGAGCCGCCAGCGGGACGAAAGAGCCAGGAACCCGCAAAGACGCGGGAGCTTTATCGAAAACTGCTCTACCTTCCCGTATATCCAAATGTTCCGCTGCGGGAACGCGTCCGATTAAGCGTTGCGATCGGAGAGATTTTCGAGAAGGCGCTTCACCTCCACGTAACGGATGCGCGAGGAGTGTATTCGGCCGTGGCTCGTACGGTTGAAACGCCAAAGAGCGTTGCGGATATTCGAAACGCCCTCGATCGCGCGCGAAAGGACGGCGTGCCGATTTGCATGATGGGAACCGGGCACAACCTGGGCGGCCACGCCTTTGTGAATGGCGCGATGGTTCTGGACATGAGGCAATTCAACCGCGTGCTTTTGCTCGACAGGGAAAGAAAACGTGTCACGGTGGAGAGCGGAATCACGTGGGACAAGATTCAGGAGGCGGTGAGCCCAGCGGGTCTGGCGCTAAAGTCCATGCAGTCCGACAACATTTTTACCGTGGGAGGCTCGCTGGCGGCAAACGCGCACGGGCGCGACACGCGGTTTCCCACCCTAGTCGACAGTGTCCTTGGATTTCGTATTTTGCTGCCGGACGGCTCAGTGAAGTCCGTAAGTAGAAGCGAAAATCCTGATTTGTTCCGGAATGCCATCGGCGGGTATGGGTTGCTTGGAGTGATGCTCGAAGTGGATTTAGAGCTGGTGGAAGATTGCGTTTACGAGCAGAGCTCCGAAGTTATCCCGTTGGGCAAATTGATTGAATATTTCGAGAAAGAGGTTCGCGCAAATCCCCTGACGGAGCTCTTTTTGGCGCGGCCGTCGATTTCGCCAGGATGCCTGCTGGATGACACGATCGCCAGCGTTTGGCGAAGGACGAAACGTGTTCGCGAAGGAGTGTTCCGACTCGACCATGAACGCCACGTAGCGCGCGACAAGCTCTTGTTCGGGTTGTCGCGGCGCTACGATTGGGGGAAAAAGCTTCGTTGGTGGGCGGAAAAATTCATTGCCGGCGACCCGTCACGGAAGACGCTCGTGTCGAGGAACAATGCTATGCGGCCGCCGGTTTCATCCGTAAAAATGCTGGAGCATGATTCGGCGAAAGATGCGGATGTGATACAGGAATTTTTTGTTCCTATCCCCCAATTCATGACATTCATGGAGGGCATGCGCCGGATTGTTCAGAACGATGGAACCAATCTGCTCGGAGTGACACTGCGGTACGTTAAGGCCAACATCGATACGGCGCTCTCTTACGCACCCAGGGAAGATGCTTTTGCGGTGATATTTTATTTCAACGAACTACGCTCTGCAGAGGGCCGCGCCAGGGGCGATGAACTGATCAAACGGCTGAACCGCCTTGCCCTGCGCAATGAAGGAACGTTTTATCTCACCTACGCGCGGGACCTGGACGCAGATACCTTAAGGCGAGCTTACCCAGGGATTGACGCTTTTTTTGAGAAAAAGCACGCCGTCGATCCGGAGAATCGGTTTACCGGTAGATTTTTTGAAATGCATGGAAAACGAAGATTCGTGGCCAAGGCCGCAAGCGGGAGATAGAGGAAGCGGAGCGGTGGCCAAAAAGTATTACCTAGAAATTTGAAATACAGAGAACACGACCGGGGAACGTTGTGGCGACCGTGTTACACTCGGCGTTCGCGTCATGCGCATCCTGGACCGCTATATCGTCCGCGAAGTTTTCCGCCACGCACTGCTGGGACTAGTCGTCTTCACATTTGTATTTTTCGTGCCCCAACTGGTTCGCTTGATGGAGCTGTTTGTGCGTCACAGCGGTTCGGGCGCGCAGGTGCTGAAGCTTTTTCTCTGCATATTCCCGGCTGTATTTGTATTTACCGTCCCCATGGCCACACTGATCGGTGTGCTGCTGGGGCTCGGGCGAATGTCGGCTGATAGCGAGATCATTGCGCTGACGGCTTTGGGCATCGGACGCCGCCGGATACTGCTTCCGGTTGGAGTCCTGGCGCTGACAGGCGCCGTGGTGACTCTGGGGATGACGACGTGGCTTGGACCGTTGGCGCTGCGGACGTTCCGTTCCCTTCAGGCCGACTTGATTACTTCGCAGGTCTCCTTCACGTTGCAGCCGAGGGTGTTCGACGAGCGCTTTCCCAGCAAGGTTCTTTACGTCAATGATGTGACCGCCGCCGGCACCCAATGGCACGGCGTATTTCTGGCCGAAACCGGCGGAGAGGGCGGGTCAAGAGTGACGCTGGCAGAGAACGCGATCGTCATTGCCGAACCGAAGCTGGGCAAATTGGAATTGCACCTGCGAGGAGGCACGACGCACGAATTCTCGCGCGAGGATGCAGACCACTACTCCGTCACGGCATTTGGCCAGAGCGATTGGCCCATCGAATTCAGCGGCTTGACAGTCGCCCAGCCCCGGCAACTGAATAACGCCGAGCGTTCGATTCGCGAACTATGGAACGACCACGGTCCGGGTTGGCGCGAAGCTCGTGTGGAGCTTCACCGCCGATTTGCGTTTCCGATTGCGTGCTTTGCCTTTGCGTTGGTCGCTGTTCCCCTGGGGGCGCAGCCACGCCGCGGCGGCCGGGCAGCAGCGGCGCTACTCGCTGTGATTCTCATTTCTTCGTATTACTTACTCTCGGTAATGGGGGCGGGACTCGCGCGGCAAGGAACGCTGACGCCCGCAGCGGGAATCTGGACCGCCAATGCCGTTCTTTTTGCGCTGGGATTGGCGCTCCTGCCGCGCATGGAGCAGTTCCGCGGCGAAAGCCGATTGCTTCGCCCGATCATTCATTTGAGATCAAGAAGACGTCTTTTGCGCCGGCGGAGAGCCCTGGCTCGCGCGAGAGCCGCAGTGGCAAATGGGGCGAACGGCGACCCTGTATCACAGGATCTCTTGACGCGGTCCAGCGGGAGTTTTCCGCAATTGATAGACATCTATGTCTTGCGGCGCTTCCTTTTTTATTTCACGGTTTTGATGGGCGCATTCGTCTTTCTTTTTGAGACCTTCACGTTCTTCGAGCTGCTCGACGACATTGCGCGCCACCGCGTTCCCTTTCTCATCGTGGTTGATTATTTCCGCTACCTTGCTCCATATCTGTTGTACCAGCTCGCGCCCCTGGGGGCGCTGGTCGCCGTACTCGTGACTCTGGGGATCATGAGCAAGAACAATGAAATCGTAGCTATCAAAGCCAGCGGCATCAGCTTGTACCGGCTGGCCGTACCTCTGCTGCTGGCGGGCCTGGCGCTGGCGGCAATTATGATCGTGCTCGACGATACCTACCTACCCTACGCGAACCAGCGCCAGGACGCGCTCCACAGCCTGATCAAAGGACGCCCGCCGCAGACCTACACACACCCACAGCGCTGGATCTTTGGCGAAGGTTCAAAAATCTACAATTACGATCTTTTCGATCCCACCCAGAACCTGTTTGGCGGGCTCACAGTGCTGGAAATCGATCCAGCGAGTTTTCAAGTCCAGCGCCGCATCTTTGCGTCGCGCGCGCGTTGGTCGGAGACGCAAAAGGTCTGGGTTCTCGAAGGCAGTTGGGTGCGCGATTTTGCGGATGGCACGATTGTGCGTTACGAGCGGCTTCCCGCAGTCGCCTCGTTGCCAGAGCTCTCCGAGCCTCCCAGTTACTTCAACCGCGAGGTGCGTCAGGCGTTCCAGATGAGCTGGCGGGAACTGGGGAGCTATATCGCCGGATTGCAACGTGCAGGCTTTGATGTCTCAACTCTGACTGTGCAATGGCATGAAAAGATTGCCTTCCCGCTGCTCGCGCCTGTCAGCATGCTGCTCGCGATCCCGTTCGGGTTCTTGGTCGGCACACGTGGCGCAGTGGGAGGCGTGGTGCTTGGGCTGGGATTCGGCGTCGCCTACTTGTCTATTGCACGGCTTCTGGAAGCCATGGGAGGAGTTGGCCAGCTTCCGCCGTTTCTGGCGGGATGGTCGCCGGACATAATTTTCTTTTTCCTGGGCTTGTACTTCTTCCTCAAGATGCCCACGTAAGAGAAAAGAAGTTGTCGGCGCCCAAGTGATCACATCGAAATGTCTGCGCGCCGACGACTCAAGTATTACTTTAGATCTGTCCGAAACGATTTCTTTTGCTATTTCCCTTTCCTTTTCTTCGTTTGTTTTTCCTCAACTACTACTTGAGCTGCGGCAAGTCGCGCAATGGGAACACGGAATGGAGAAGCGCTGACGTAATCCATGCCGACTTCGTGGCAAAACTTTACGCTGTCTGCATCGCCGCCGTGTTCGCCGCAGATACCAATCTTGAGTTTACCGCGCGTCTTGCGGCCCTGCTCGATTCCCCAACGCATCAACATGCCTACACCCTTGGTGTCGAGCGACTGGAACGGATCCGCCGCAAAAACACCGGCTTTCTTCTCATCCACATAGTCCGGCAGGAATCGGCCCGCATCGTCTCGCGAAAGCCCCATGGTGGTTTGGGTCAGGTCATTCGTGCCAAAAGAGAAGAACTCTGCGACTTCGGCGATCTCTCCTGCCATCAGCGCGGCGCGCGGCAGCTCAATCATCGTCCCGACCAGATAGTTCAACTTCACGCCGGACTTCTTGATCAAGTCATCGGCGACGCGGCGCGTAGCTTGCTCAAGAATCCAGAGTTCCTTACGATCCAGGACCAGCGGAATCATAATCTCAGGTAATACTTTAATTCCGCCTTTCTGGCATTCGATGGCTGCTTCGATGATAGCGCGCACTTGCATCTCAAGAATTTCGGGATACGTGATGGCCAGGCGGCACCCGCGATGGCCGAGCATAGGGTTGGCTTCGTGCAACTGCTCGACCCGGCGCACCACAGTTTGGACATCGATCTTCAGATCGCGAGCCAGTTCTTCCTGCTTGGCACGCTCGTGCGGGACGAACTCGTGGAGCGGCGGATCAATCAAGCGGATGGTGACCGGCAAGCCGTCCATGGCCTTGAAGATGCCGATGAAATCGCGGCGCTGGAACGGAAGCAGTTTATCGAGAGCCTTGACGCGGGCTTCCCTGTTATCAGCCAGGATCATTTCCTGGATTGCCCGCTGGCGTTCGTGACTCCTATCGGGCTGCTCGAAGTCCGTAAAGAACATGTGCTCCGTACGGCAGAGGCCGATGCCCTCCGCCCCGAACTCGATGGCTTTGCGAGCGTCTTGTGGAGTATCGACGTTGGTGCGTACTCTCAGGCGGCGCGTTTCGTCGGCCCACTTCATCAGCGTTTCGTACGATTTGGGAAGTTGGGGCACTACCAACGGCATTGCTTCCGTGTAAACCACGCCTTCGCTGCCGTCGAGCGTGATCCAATCCCCTTCCTTCACGACTTTACCGTTAGTGGACATCGCCAGTGCTTTGTAATCGATGTCCAATTTTTCTGCGCCGACCACGCAACACTTGCCCCACCCCCGCGCAACAACCGCAGCGTGGCTGGTCTTGCCGCCGGTGGCGGTGAGGATGCCCTGCGCAACGGCCATTCCGCCGACATCCTCTGGACTGGTTTCGCGGCGAACCAGGATGACTTTCTCTCCGCGTTCAGCCCACTCTTCCGCTTTCTGCGCCGAGAACACAACCTTACCAACGGCCGCGCCGGGCACAGCATTAATGCCGGTAGCCAGGATTTTCGATGCCAGCGACTTTCTGTCGACCTTGACATCAATGACGGGATAGAAGAGCCGCTCAATGTCTTCGGGCTTTACACGGAGAAGGGCTTCTTCCTTGGTGATGAGTTTTTCGTTGGCCATGTCGACGGCGATGCGAAACGTGGCCGCCGGTGCGCGCTTCCCAGTGCGTGTCTGCAGCATGTAGAGCTTGCCGTCCTCGACGGTGAACTCCATGTCCTGCATGTCGCGATAGTGTTTCTCAAGTTTTACTCGAACTTTCTCGAGCTGCCCGTACACCTTGGGCATGGTCTTCTCCATTTCGCGAAGAGGCATGGGTGTCCGAATGCCAGCGACAACGTCCTCTCCCTGGGCGTTCACCAAGTAGTCGCCGTAGAAGATCTCTTCGCCTGTACTCGGGTCACGCGTGAAGCAGACGCCCGTGCCGGAAGTATCGCCGGTATTCCCGAAGACCATCTGCACAACATTGACGGCAGTGCCGAGAAGCCCGGTGATTTTTTCGACGCGCCGGTAGGTGACGGCTTTTTCCGCCATCCAAGAACCGAACACCGCGCCGATTGCTCCCCAAAGCTGATCAATCGGAGCGTCAGGAAATTTCTGGCCTGACTTTTCGAGAAAGTAGGCTTTGTATTCGGCCACCAGTTCCTTCCACCCGCTTGCCGGCACTGCGGTGTCCTCCTTCACGCCCCGGCGGTCCCGCATCGCGCGGAGGCGGTGTTCCAGGTCTTCCTTGGAGAGTCCCATCACCACCGTCGAATACATCTGCACGAAGCGCCGGTACGCGTCATAGGCGAATCGCTCGTTTTTTGTCGAGGCCGCCAAGCCTGCAACGGACTGATCGTTCAAACCGAGATTGAGAATGGTCTCCATCATTCCGGGCATGGAGCGTGCGGAGCCGGAGCGCACGCTGACGAGGAGAGGGTTCTTCGGATCGCCAAGCTTCTTCTTGGTGGTGCGTTCGAGTTTCGCGACTTTATCGGTGACTTGCTTCCTCAGTTCCGGTGGATACTTCTTGGCGTTCTTGTAAAAGTAATCGCAGGCTTCCGTGGAGATGGTGAACCCTGCGGGCACGGGCAGGCCGATCTTGGTCATCTCGGCAAGACCAGCGCCTTTGCCGCCAAGAAGATCGCGCCAGCTTCCATCGCCTTCTGCTTTGCCAGCCCCGAAGAAATACACCCATTTTTTCACTGTATGCCTCGCTTGCCTTTTTGGAATTTGTGGAACGCTTGCTGCTCTTGCGATTCCGCAGCGGCGGCCGAAAAACTGTCGGCGCGCCGACTTCAAAGCAATTCAAGTAATACTTGAAATTGTCAGCGCCGCTCTTCCCCGCCAATTTCTGAGAAATCGGCAACCGTCGTGAACTCGCGGAGCAACTCCGCGAGCAACGCCAGACGGTTATTGCGTACTGCTTCGTTGTCCGCCATCACCATGACGCCGTCGAAAAAATGATCGACCGCTTTTCGCAGCCCGGCAATCGTCTCCAAGGCCTCCTGGTACTTCCCCGCCCGTTTCTGGGTTTGCACTCTTGCGGCTGCGGCACGAACCGCGGCGTGCAGTTCGCGCTCCGCGGCGTGCTCAAAGAGTTGGGGATTCACTTGGCGAGCATCACTCGACTCAACATTGGCCTTTTCAAGGATTTTGCGAATGCGCTTGAACGAGACCGCCAGGGGCTCAAAGTTTTTTGATCTGCGAATAGCCTTTAGTGCCGCGAGGCGCCTCTGAGCGTCCACCAGATCGTCGGCGCCGGCGCGAAAGACGGCGCTGACCTCGTCGTAGCCGAAGCCTTCCCGTTCGCGGAAGACAAACTTGGCGCGGTCAAGGATGAAGTCGAGGACTTGAGTTTCTTGATCCGGGCTTACGCCACGCTTGGGCTTGTGGGTTACCAACGTCTTTGCAGCGGCCCCCACGGCCAGGGAGAGCGAGACGGGCAGCTTCTTCTCCAGGATAATCTTGACGATCCCAAGCGCGGCGCGGCGCAATGCGTACGGATCGCTCGAGCCCGTGGGAACTAGTCCTACTGCAAAACAGCCGACCACGGAATCGAGTTTATCAGCGAGCGCGACGGCGCAGCCGGTCAGGTTGCGCGGAATAGAATCTTCCAGCGCGACCGGGCGGTAGTGATCGTAGACGGCATCGGCGATCTCATCGGGCTCACCCTGAGCCCGCGCGTACAATCCCCCGACGATACCCTGAAGTTCGGTGAATTCGCGCACCATCTCCGTCGCCAGATCGCATTTGGCGAGCTCGGCGGCGCGATCGGCTTCCGCAACGTGGGCCTGGACGATGCCAAGATTGAACCATTGCTCGGTGAACCAGCGCGCGATAGTTCGGATGCGCTCGACCTTGTCGCGGTAACTGCCGAGGCGCGATTCATAGGTCACGCGTTCGAGTTTCGGCAAATAGTCGGCGAGCCGACATTTCTGGTCCGCTTCCCAAAAGAACTGCGCATCCGCGAACCGCGCTCGGAGCACGCGTTCGTGCCCCGCCCGTATCAATCCCTTGGAATCCTTTTCCGCGTTGATGACCGCCAGGAAATGCGGAGCCAGTTCCCCGCTCTTCTTTTCGACGGCGAAGTACTTCTGGTGGTCACGCATCACGGTCACCAAGATCTCGTCCGGAAGGCTAAGAAAGGCCGGATCGAAATTGCCTTGAATCACGGTCGGGAATTCGTTGAGGTACGTCACCAGCTTGCGAAGCGAGGCGTCTTCGTGGATACGATAGCTTCCCCGCTTGGCATGAGCTTCAAGTTCCGCCGCGATTTTCTCCTGACGTTTAGCGGGACGTATGATGACACCGTTTTGCTGGAGGCGCTTCTCATAGTCCAGGAAGTTCTTGACGGGAATGGTGCTCGAACCAAGGAAGCGATGCCCGCGTGTGGTACGCCCCGCGGCGATGCCGGCCACGGAAAGCCTTAGCGGCTTGCCGTCTAGCACTGCCACAATCCAACGGATGGGGCGAATAAAGCGTGCACCATCGAGGCCGGTCCAGGTCATGGAGCGCGGCCAACTCAAATCGTGCACCGCCCGTGGGAGGATGCTGCTCAGGATTTGCTCCGCTGTTCTGCCCAGCCTGATTTGTTTGGCGGCAAGATACTCGCCCTTGGGGGTCTGCACC
>Ga0210406_10002878_pt1 | contig 19202 bp, 18 predicted proteins | sample IncBWC30MmetaG_FD_155454 | JGI IMG/M metagenome (GOLD analysis project Ga0210406, IMG submission 155454) | Forest soil microbial communities from Barre Woods Harvard Forest LTER site, Petersham, Massachusetts, United States - Inc-BW-C-30-M | ecosystem: Environmental > Terrestrial > Soil >... | reverse complement strand
CGGGCACACCCCCGCATCCGGGGGCCCGCGGCGTGACGCAGTGTGCAATTACGACTCCAGCACCCATCCCGGACACTGCTGTCAGCACTCGTGCCCCGAGGCTGCCAGCGTCGGCCAGCGCTGGCGCGCTCATTCGGCGCAGTCGGTCACGGAAATCCGTAAAGGTTGCAGGGAAAGTGACCAAGGCCACCTTCCAGTGTTGGTGCTGCTCCATATAAGTTAAGGGGGAGGAGGCGAGCGACGATGAGCGATGCTGAAAAGCGTGTTCTGCCGGTGGCGAATCTGCGCGAGTTCTTTCGCGACACACTGCACGGCGCGCTGCTGAGGCAACACCTGGCGGTCGAAGACCAGACCGAGCACTACGTCGTGAATCTCCTGACTCTGTTCGCGCGCTCGGAGGCGCTGTACGAAAGCACGCCCGATGGGCTGCGGCTGAAGCCACTGGTGGCCATGCTGTGCGAGGCGCTCGAGGCGGCGCCGGGCACCGCCGAGCGACACCGCTACCTGCAGCGGCTCGGCGATGTGTCGCTGTTCATCGCCGGCTTCTTCGCACAGAGCTTCGCCACGAAGCTCATCGACATTGATTATCACATCGCCATGGGCGGGCGCGCCTATGAGGCACTCGCGCAGTCCGCCTCGCGCGGCCGCGGGCACGTGCTGGCCGCGGTGTTCGCCGAGCTCTCGGCGAAGTTCCAGCCGATGGTCGATGCGCTCAACGAGGTGAGCGAGAGCTCCGGTGCGCAGTCCGATCGCGACATCCTGCGCTTGTACGAGATCTGGCTGAAGACCGGCAGCGCCCGCTGCTACACGCAGCTCAAGCGCTGCGGCGTCGACCCGATTACCGCCGGCGGGACGGCGTTTACACACTGATCGCATGCTGCTGTCGCGGCTGCAGAATCTCATCGGCAGCATTTACGACGTGAGCGTCGCTCACGACGTGTACGACTTCCTCGTCACCGACCGGCGGCGGCTGCCCCCGGGCGCGCGCGCAGGCACCGCCGAGGAGGAGCTGATCGTCGCCGAGCCTGTGGATGGCGGTGATGAGGTCGCGCTGTCGTTGTACCTCGATCCGGCGCTGCTCAAGCGGCTGACGCGCGAGGATCCTCTGGTGCGGCTGCACGCCGGCAACGTCGCCGACTGGTGCACTGCGCTCGAGGGCGTGAGTCATTTTCTGTATCTCGCCTGGAACGCCGGTCACGACAAACCGGTGTCACTGCTCGAGCTGGAGATGCAGGCGGAGGTCGACAAGTACGTGGCGAGCTACTGGCTGCTGCGGCGGCAGCTTCCGCAGCACTTTCCGGCTGAGCTGCGGCGCATATTGTTCGAGCGCACGCGGGTCGATCCGCGTGCAGCGGCGGCGGGACGGGCGGATCTGTATCGCGAGGCCAGCCGCTATGCGGACAAGTTCTGCGCCCGTCTCGAGCGGCTGCTCTCGCGCAGCCGGGCTTCGCTCCGCGGCGCCGAGGCCGAAGGCGCGGTGCTCGCCGAGCTGCGCCGTTTCTATCGCCTGACGCACGCGCGCAAGCGCGCGCTCATCGAGGGTATCGGCTGAGTCCCCGGGACGGACTCATTCCGCTTCCGGGTCACCGCCCGAGCGCTGCCGCCCCTCGAGCTCACGCATCTTCTTGATCCATTCGGAGAGCTTGCGCAGATCCGTGCGTCGGCCGACGCCGGTTCGGAACGGCCGGTTGCGCGCGTACGGATCGTAGGAGAGCTCCTCGGTCTTCAAGGTCAGCCCGTCCTCGCCCAGCACCTCGAGCACCGGGCGCTCATGGTCGGTGGGCGCGGCGCGCCACTCGACCGAGGCGTTGCCCCGGTCATCGTGCACGACCGTACCGATGCGGCGCCGCTCGTCCGGCGGCTGTGCCTGCTCTCGCCTGAATCTTTTCGGATTCTCGTTCACAGATTATGTATGCACCCCACTGCAGGGCCAGATTCCCCTGGTCGCAGGGTACCGACGTGCACAGTCGCGATTCCGCGAGGCAGGTCACGAAACAGCGCCTTCCGGCCCGCCGTTCGTCCGAAGGCGCGCGCGCGCGCGCAGCAGGCCGAGCGCGGTCTTGCAGTCGGCGATGGTGCCATCGATCGCCCAACGGCAGGCCTCACGGAAAGGCACCCAGTGAACCTCGATGACCTCGGCATGCTCCTGCGCCGCACGCGCCGGCCTGATGCCGCTCGCGAGGAACAGGTGGAGCCGCTCGGTGAATACCCCAGGTGAGCTCAGACAGGTGCCGAGGCTCTCCCAGCGTTCGGCGGAGACTCCGGCCTCTTCGATCAGCTCACGCTGCGCGGTGGCGAGCGCAGGCTCACCGGGTTCGAGCTTGCCTGCCGGCAGCTCCCACAGCCACCCTCCGGCCACGTAGCGGTACTGGCGCAACAGGCACACATGCCCCGCCTCATCCAGAGCGACGGCCGCGGCGCCGCCCGGGTGATGCACGACCTCCAACACCGTGCGGTGGCCGTTCGGCAGCACCACCTCATCGGTCGTTACCCGGATGACGCGCCCGGCAAAGTGCAGGGTCTGTTTGTCAGGTTTCATGACGTGCATCGTAGCGTCCTCGGACCGCGCTCGTGTACGAAAGGGTATAGTTGGTACCTGTACGCCCATGGCCACGACGACGTCGCAACTCGACCGGCTCAACGGCGCCCAGCGCAAGGCTGTGACTCATGGCGAGGCGCTACCCGAAAAAGGGTACCGCGCCGGACCGCTGTTGATCGTCGCCGGCGCCGGAACCGGCAAGACCGACACGCTCGCGCATCGCGTGGCGCACCTGGTCATCAACGGCGTCGACCCCGCGCGCATCCTCATGCTGACGTTCACGCGCCGTGCCGCGCTCGAGATGCGCCGCCGCGCCCACGAGATCACCCGCAAGGCGCTCAACGACACGCTCGGCGGCGTGACGCAGAGCGTCGCGCAGCGCCTGAGCTGGGCGGGCACCTTCCATTCGATCGGCAACCGCCTGCTGCGGCACTATGCCGCGCATGTGCAGCTCGATCCCCATTTCAGCGTCATCGACCGCTCCGACGCCGCCGATCTCATGGACAGCCTGCGCGAGGAACTCGGGCTCGCGGACCGCGAGCAGCGTTTCCCGCGCAAGGACACGTGCCTTGCGATCTACTCCAACCGCGTCAACACGCGCGTCGCACTCGCGGAAGTTCTCGAGCAGCACTACCCCTGGTGCGCGCAGTGGGAGCCGGAGCTCAGCCGGCTGTACCGCGCCTACGTCGAGCAGAAGCAGCACGCGAGTCTCCTCGACTACGACGACCTGCTGCTCTACTGGCACGGCATGATGGCCGAGCCGCGCCTGGCGCAGCACATCGGCGCGCACTTCGACCATGTGCTGGTCGATGAATTCCAGGATACCAATCGCCTGCAGGCCGAGATCATCTACGCCATGAAGCCCGATGGGGCAGGTCTCACGGTGGTGGGCGACGATGCCCAGGCGATCTATTCCTTCCGTGCGGCAGCGGTCGAGAACATCCTCGGGTTCCCCGAGCACTTCCAGCCACCGGCCGAGGTGGTCACGCTGGCGCAGAACTACCGCTCGACCCAGCAGGTGCTCGATGTCGCCAATGCGGTGCTGGCCGAGGCACCGCGCCAGCACCGCAAGTATCTGCTGTCGATCCGCGGTGAAGGTGCACGCGCACGCGTGGTGACCGTGGACGACCTGCAGACGCAGGCGGAGTTCATCTGCACCGAGGTGTTGAAGAAGCGCGAAGCGAGCGTCCCGCTCAAGCGCCAGGCAGTGCTGTTCCGCAGCGCAAGCCACAGCGACATCCTCGAGGTGGAGCTCACCAAGCGCAAGGTGCCGTTCGTGAAATACGGTGGCCTGAAATTCCTCGAGGCCGCACACATCAAGGATCTGCTCGGCGTGCTGCGCTGGGCCGACAACCCCCGCAATGTCCTCGCCGCCTTCCGCACGCTGCAGCTGCTGCCCGGCATCGGGCCGGTGCATGCGCGCGGGGCGATCGAGCATCTCGAGCGCGGCGTACACTCTTTCGAGAGGCTGATGAGCTTCACTCCACCGCAGCAGACGCCGGAGATCGACTGGCGGCGGCTGATCGAGCTGATGCAGTCGCTCGCGGACCCGCAGCGGCCATGGGTGGGGCAGCTGCACATGGTGCGCGAGTGGTACCAGCGCTATTTCGAGCGTCTCTACGAGCACCATCACACGCGCCAGGGCGATCTCGAGCAACTCGAGCTGCTCGCGGGCCAGTATCCCTCGCGCGAGCGCTTCGTCACCGAGCTCACGCTCGACCCACCGCACGCCACCAGCGACCTGTCGGGCCGGCCGACGCTCGATGAGGACTATCTGGTGCTCTCGACCATTCACTCCGCCAAGGGCATGGAGTGGGACAGCGTGTACGTGCTCAATGTCGTCGATGGCAGCTTCCCGTCCGAATTCTCCACCGGCAAGCCCGAGCTGATCGAGGAAGAGCGACGGTTGTTATACGTCGCGCTGACGCGCGCGCAGAACGAGCTCGCGGTGATGGTGCCGTTGAAGTTTCACCTCACCCACCAGTCACGCCAGGGCGATGCGCACGTCTACGGCGGCCGCAGCCGTTTCATGACCGAGCGTGTGCTGAAGACGCTCGAGCCGCTCACCTTCCACGGCTCGGCGCCCGGCGCAGGCGATGCGCTGCAGGACAGCAGCTCCACGGTGACACTGGATGTCGGTGCGCGGCTGCGGGAAATGTGGTGAGGTGCGGACCGCGCGGCGCGTGCCGGCCGAGACTGGCGCCTAGCGCCTAGCGGGGTCCCCGCGAAATTCCGCATCTTGATGACAGGCGGGTGCTGTCAGGAGAGGCGAGCGGAATTTCGTGGGGTGCCCTAGCGGCTCGGCTTCACGAAGCGCAGTGTGAAACGGTCGCTCTCGCCGATGGCGGCGTACTTGTCGTGGTCCTTCGCCCCCAGACGATAGGTCGGTGGCAGCGTCCACACCCCGCCCTCGTAGTCCTTGGTGTCTTTCGGGTTGTCGTTCACCTCGGACTTCGCCACCAGGCGAAAGCCCTGCTCCTCGATCAGCTTGATGGCGTAGTCCTCGTTCACGTAGCCACTCTTGGCCTTCGGGTCCTGCGGCACCGCCGCGTTACCGCGGTGCTCCACGACCCCGAGCACCCCCCCGGGCTTGAGCACACGGTACATGGCGGCGAACGCCTGTGCCGCCTGGTCGCGCGCCATCCAGTTGTGGATGTTGCGGAAGGTCACGACCATGTCGACCGAGCCGGGCGGCACTGCATCGCCGCCATCATTCGGGAAGGTGACGACAGTGACCCGGTCGTACAGGTCCGGCCGAGTGGCGAGCCGGCTTCGATATTCTTCCAGGCGGTGCGTGATGTACTTGCTGGAAGGGTCCTCGGCAATGACGCCGGCGTAGTAGCTGCCCTTCTCGCGCAGCAGCGGTGCGATCACCGCGGTGTACCAGCCTGGCTCCGGCCACACCTCGAGCACCTTCATCTCCGGCCGGATGCCAAAGAACAGCAGCGTTTCCTTGGGATGGCGGTAGATGTCGCGCGAGCGCTCCTCGGGCGGGCGCTGGTCTCCTGCGAGGATGACGGTGAGCGCGTCGGCCGTGCTCTGGCGGGAGCTGCCTGAGGCGCACGCCGATACCAACAGAACACAGCCGAGCGCCGCCAGGGCAACCCCGGTGGTGGCGGCCGCAACCAGTTTCGGCTTGGCTGACATCGCTAGCGTCCCCGCAAACATTACCTCATGCGTCGCATAAAAAAACCCCGCGTCTGGCGCGGGGTCTTTTTCCGCTGGACTTACGAGCGCCGCGGTCAGCGGCGGAACGGGCCGCCCCCCTGACGGGGGCGCTGCGGGCGTTCCTGTGCTTCGTTGACGCGCAGCGGGCGGCCATTCATCTGAAAGCCGTTCAGGGCCTGGATCGCGCTCTGCGCCTCGGCCTGGGGCATGTCGACGAAGCCGAAGCCACGCGGCTTGCCGGTCTCGCGGTCGTTGATGAGCTTCACCGACTCCACTTTGCCATGGCGCTCGAACAGCGCCTTGACGTCCTGCTCGGTAGCGTTGAAGGGGAGGTTCCCCACGTAAATCGTCGTCATCCGTAAGTCTCTCTTGGAAAAGCGGACAGCGGCGAGCCGCACGCGTCGGTCGCATGTACCGCGTGAACAGTCAAACAGGTCAAGGCTTCAAGGCACACGATCGGCAGTGTTTCAGTCAATGCGCAGCGCTTGGGCCGGCGGCCTGCACCTGCGTTCGCGCGCGGATAGAGGGGCACGGGCGGGCGGAAGTGAAGTCAACAACTCGAACAAAGCGCACTCAATCCACGGCGGATACGAACGCGCGACCCATGCTACTCCCGGCTTTTCCGCTAAGCAAACCATGGCTCTTTCGGTCACCGCTGCCGGGTGTTGCCGCTAATCTCACCTCTTACATAAGTCCGGCCGATCGTCCGCCGCGAGCGCCAGTCCGCCGGGGCGTCGGTCCATGGCGCCAGAGCCCTGGCGGCGGGGCGCGCGGCCGGCGGGTGGGTCTCCTCAGGCGCCGGCCGGTTCGAGGTAGGCGTAACCGTTCAGCTCGCTTTCGTAGAAGCGTTTGAGCGCCTGGCTCTCGGCGAGCGTCATGCGCCCATCGCGTATCGCGCGCTCACAGTCGCGCGCCAGTGCCGGATACAACTCGGCGACGTCGTACTCCATGTACTCGAGCACCTTGTTGGCGGTATCGCCCTTGACGATCTCCTCGATCCACCAGCCACCCTCATCGTGCAGCCGCACGTGCACGACGTGGGTGTCGCCGAAGAGATTGTGCAGGTCGCCGAGCGTCTCCTGATAAGCCCCCACCAGGAAAGCCGCGAGATAGTACTTCTCCTCCGGCCGAAGCTCGTGCAGCTCCAGGGTGCGCTTCACATCGCGCAGCGAGACGAAGTGATCGATCTTGCCGTCGGAGTCGCAGGTGATGTCGGCGAGCACGGCAGTGCGTGTAGGGCGCTCATCCAGGCGGTGTATCGGCATGATCGGGAACAGCTGCTCGATGGCCCAGCTGTCGGGCAGCGACTGGAATACCGAGAAATTGCAGAAATAAGTGTCGGACAGGATCGACTCGAGGTCCTCGAGCTCCTCGGGCAGGCGCTCGAGCTTGCGGCAGGCGTCGCGGATGCGCGCACAGGTGGCCCAGTAGAGCCGCTCGGCGAGACCCCGGAACTCGAGCGACAGCAGGCCGAGATTGAACATCTGCAGCACCTGCTCACGCGCGGTAAGGGCGTCGTGATAGCACTCGACCAGGCGCCGCTCGCTCACCGTGCGGTAGGCGTCGAACAGGTCCTGCACGGGCTGCGGCAGCTCCTCCTCGCCGTTGTAATCCTCGGCGCGGTCGCCGGTAACCCGGAACTTGTCGAGCGCCGAGGAGCCGAGCGCATCGAATATCAGCACACTGTGGTAGGCCGCCACCGCGCGGCCGGACTCGCTCACGATCTTCGGGTGCGGTATGTCGCGCGCGTTGCAGACGCTCGCGATGCGGTAGACGACATCGCTCGCATATTCGTTCAGCGTGTAGTTCATCGAGGAGGAGAAGTTGGTGCCGCTGCCGTCGTAGTCCACGCCGAGTCCGCCGCCCACATCGATGTACTGCAGCCCCGCACCCATCAGCTTCAGCTCGGCGTACACGTGCGCCAGCTCGTTGATGGAGTCCTTCACGCGGCGGATGTCCTGCAACTGGCTTCCCGGGTGGCAGTGCACGAGCTGCAGGCAATCGAGCATGGCGCGCGTCTTCAGCACGTTGAACAGCTCGAGAATCTCGGTGATGAACAGGCCGAATTTCGACTTCTCGCCGGCCGAGGCACTCCAGCGTCCCGACCCCTCGCTGAAGAGCTTCACACGCACGCCGATGCGGGGGCGCACCTGGTAGCTTTCCGCGTGCTTCAGGATCAGCCCCAGCTCCTCGAAATTCTCGACCACCGGGATGATGGTGCGCCCGAGCTTGGTGGCGAGCGTCACAGCTTCGATGTAGCTGTCGTCCTTGAAGCCGTTGCAGACGATGAGCCGCTCGGGTGCGTTCTCGGTCATCGCCATCACCGCGAGCAGCTCAGGCTTCGAGCCGACTTCGAGTCCGAACCCGAACTCCTTGCCGTAGCGGTAGACCTCCTCGACCACCAGGCGCTGCTGGTTCACCTTGATCGGGTACACGGCGGCGTACTGGTTGCGGTAGTCGTTCTCGGCGATGGCCTGTGCGAACGCCTCGTGCAGCCGTCGCAGACGATGCGCCAGGATGTCGGAAAAGCGCACCACCACCGGGGTCGTCAGATCGCGCGCCTTGAGGCCCTCGACCACCTCGTAGAGGTCGATCTCGTGCTGCGCAGTGGTGTCCGGGCGAACCACCACGTGGCCGCTCGCGTTGACGCTGAAGTAGCCCTTGCCCCAGGCAGCGACATTGTAGAGATCGAGAGAATCCTCAATCCGCCAGGGCTGTGCGGGATTGAACTTGCGAGCAGCGTTGACGGCGCTCTTGGGATCGGCTGCCACGGGGCGCGTTTATATCAAAAATGTGTGTGAAGTAAGAGTGTTTCAGTTATCGGTTGCCGCGACGCTCATTCCGGCCCGCGCGCGACCGGATGAGTGGGATCGGTGATCCATTCGCTCCAGGAGCCTGCATAGAGCCGTGCGCCGGGCAGTCCCGCAGCTTCGAGCGCCAGCAGGTTGTGGCACGCCGTGACCCCGGAGCCGCACATCGAGATCAGCCGCTGCGCGGAGGCGCCGCGGAGGGTTTTCTCCCAACCCTGGCGCAGTTGGCCCGGATCGAGGAAGCGGCCCTGCGCGTCGAGATTGGCGGCGAAGGGATGGTTGCGCGCCCCGGGTACGTGGCCGGCGACCGGATCGATCGTCTCGTTCTCGCCGGCAAAGCGATCGGCGCTGCGTGCATCGATCAGCAGCTGCTCACCGCTCCGCAGGGCGCCCGAGCTCACCAGCTGCGCCACCTCGCTGTCGCTCACCACCCGGCGCGGGTCGGCACTCGCCCGGAAGCGGCGCGGGGCGCGCGGCTCGATGGCACTCGAGAGCGGCAGGCCGGCACGCTCCCAGGCCGCGAGCCCCCCATTCAGTACCGCGACCTGCGCATGACCGAGCCAGCGCAGCAGCCACCACAGGCGCGCGGCGAAGGCGCCCGTACCCTGATCGTAGGCGATGACCTGCACGTGCTCGTCGATGCCGAAGCGTGCGAAGGTGATCGCGAGTGCCTCGACCTGCGGCTGCGGATGGCGTCCCGAGCGCGCCGTGCGCGGCGCTGACAGGTCGTGGTCGAGATGGGCGTACAGCGCATGTGGGATGTGCCCGGCGGCGTAGGCCTGCGCGCCCCAGTCCGGCCGCGCGAGATCGAAACGGCAATCGATGATCGCCCAGCCCGCATCGTCGAGGTGCGCGGCGAGCTCCGGTGGTTCGATCAGCGTGCTCGGCATGGTGCGCATTTTCGGTGTCGCGGGGTTGTCGTTACAATCGCGAGCACTACCTCGGCGAGGCAACGATGGCAATCGAGGTTTTCTGGGGCAGCGGCAGTCCCTACTCCTGGCGGGTGCTGCTGGCACTCGAATACAAACGCCTGCCGTACCTGAGCCACCTGCTGCAGTTCTCCAAGCAGGAGCACAAGTCCCAGGAGATGCTCTCGCTCAATCCACGCGGGCGGGTGCCGGTGCTGAAGGACGGCGAGTACGTGTGCTTCGAGTCACTCGCCATCCTGTACTACCTCGACCTGAAGTATCCGCAACCGCCGCTCTTCGGGCGCAGTCCCGAGGAAGCGGGCACCATCATGCGTGTGCTCTGCGAGTACCAGGCGTACATCGAGCCGCAGCTCCAGGTCATCGTCCAGGCGGTGTTTTCCGGCAGCACCGATCTCGGCAGCGATGCCATCACCTCGGCGATGCACGCGGTAGCGAGCGAGGCGCGCACCATCGAGGGACGGCTGTCGAAGTCCGACTGGATCGTAGGAGACCGCTGTTCGGCCGTGGACCTGGTCATCTTTCCCGGGATCCAGTTGCTGAAGCGCGCGCTCGAGAAGCCGCGCGCCGCCGAGCTGTCATCACGCTTCATGCCGGTCGAAGTGCAATATCCCGCGCTCGGGCGCTGGCTCACGCGCGTCGCCGGCCTGCCCGGTTACGAACGCACCTATCCGCCGCACTGGCGGACCAGCTGACTCCGGCAGGCGACGGGCCGCTGCCTTGGAAAATTGAGCCGCGCGGAGCCGATTGATACCCTTCGCCTGTCCCGCCGACCCTGGAGTGTCAGCCAAGCATCATGAGCGAAAAGTACCCGGTTCACGTCGAGTTCCCGGCACGCATTCTGTTCATCGGCTTCGGGAGCATTGGCCAGGGGGTGCTGCCACTCCTGCTGCGCCACATCGGCATTGCGCCTGAGCGGGTCACCATCGTGACCGCGGACGAGCGGGGCCGCGAGGAGGCGGCGAAGTACGCCATCAAATTCGTGCAGGAACGCCTGACGCGCGAAAATTACCGCCGGGTCCTCAATCCACTGCTCGGTCGCGGCGACTTCCTCATCAATGTCTCGGTCGAGGTGTCGAGCATCGCCCTCATCAAGCTGTGTTGGGAGAAGGGGGCGATGTACCTGGACACCTGCATCGAGCCCTGGCCGGGCGGTTATACCGATCCGACCGTGCCCGCAAGCCGCCGCACCAACTATGCGCTGCGCGAAGAGGCGCTGGCGCTGCGCACGGGCAACGCGCGGGCGCCGACTGCGGTGCTCACGCACGGTGCCAACCCGGGGCTGGTGTCGCATTTCGTCAAGCAGGCGCTGCTCAACATCGCACGCGACACCGAGGCGCCTGCCGGCAATCCCGCTTCGCGTGCGGAGTGGGGCGAGCTCGCGCGCCGGCTCGGGGTGAAAGTGATACACATCGCCGAGCGCGACACGCAGGTCTCGAGTGTGCCGAAGCAGCTGGGCGAGTTCGTCAACACCTGGTCCATCGATGGCTTCGTAAGCGAAGGCTCGCAGCCGAGCGAGATGGGCTGGGGCACGCACGAGCGCAACTTTCCACGCGATGGCAAGCGCCACGACTTCGGCTGCATGGCGGCGATCTACCTGACGCAGCCTGGCGCGGGCACGCGGGTACGCACCTGGACTCCGAAGGCAGGGCACTTTCATGGCTTCTGCATCACGCACAGCGAGTCGATCTCCATCGCCGATTACCTGACGGTGCGTGAGGGGGCCCAGGTGGCGTATCGCCCGACGGTGCACTACGCGTATCACCCGTGCGATGCGGCGGTGATGTCCGTGCACGAGCTCGCCGGCTGCAACTACGTGCAGCAGGAGCGGCAGCGCATCCTCATGAACGACGTCACCGCTGGCATCGATGAGCTGGGAGTGCTGCTCGCGGGGCACAAGAAGAACGCCTACTGGTACGGCTCGCAGCTCTCGATCGCCGAAGCCCGCAAGCTGGCGCCTTACAACAACGCAACGAGCCTGCAGGTCTGCGTGGCCGTGCTCTCGGGCGTGATCTGGGCAATGGAGAATCCCAATCTCGGCGTCGTCGAGCCCGATGACATGGATTTCCGTCGCAATCTGGAGATCTGCATGCCCTACCTCGGGCCGGTGGCCGGTGAGTACACCGACTGGACACCGCTGCACGAGCGCGAGCGATTGTTCCCCGAGGACATCGACAAGAGCGATCCCTGGCAGTTCAAGAACGTGCGGGTCATCTGGTAGCGCCGCGCAGCGTGCGGGCCGGCCACTGCACACAGCCCGCAGGAGGCGTAAATACCTCCTCGAGCTAATAGTTAGGTAATTGCCAAACTATTGGCCCACGGGGGCTCTGATTGCGCCCCTGCGGGAAACATCGGGGTCAATCGCGCTGGTACTCGATCGACACGATCAGGTAAACGCGGGGACCGGCCGGTGTCTCCACGGTGACTTCCTCGTCGGTGCGGCGTCGCAGCAGCGCCCTGCCGAGAGGCGAGTCCATGCTGATGTAACCGGGCGCCATGTCGAATTCGTCCGGGCCGACGATACGGTAGCGCGCACACACACCATCCTCGGCCTCGACCGCCACCCACGCCCCGAAGAACACCCGGCCCGGATCCGCCGGTGGCTGGTCCACGACCACCATGCCTTCGAGCCGGCGGCGCAGGAAGCGCACCCGGCGGTCGATTTCGCGCAGCCGCCGCTTGCCGTAGGTGTATTCGGCATTCTCGGAGCGATCGCCCTGCGCGGCGGCCGCGGCCACGGCCTGTGTGACCCGGGGGCGCTCCTCGCGCCAGAGCTGCTCGAGCTCGGCGCGCAGTCGCCGCGCCCCCGCCGAGGTCACGTATTTCGACCCCGCCGGGGAAGGCGCCCGGAAGCGTCCCATGCGCTTGAATCCTGTGGATTATGTCGCACTCACTTTTACAGAAATCCGGGGTTCTGTGGAACATCTCACGGACGTGTCCGCGCGGGGCCACTAACCTTTTCCCGTGGCTACCAAGTACTACACGCACTTCGTGACCCACATCGACAGGGCGCGCAACGCAGCCGGCAATGAGTGGAGTGGTGTGGTCGAGCTACGGCAGCCCCTGACGCACGCACGCGCCAATCGGGAGCTGCGTGCGCTGCTGGCACAGAGCTTTGATCTGGATTCGGACGATATCCGCATCCTGCACTGGGCACTATTGCACTGAGGAATCCCCTGGCGGACTTCCTTCCCTTCATCGAAGGTCCGCCCTTACCAACCCCAGGCCTCAAAACCTGGGGTTTTTTTTGCGCGATCGACGCCGCTTTCGCGGCCATGTGACAATAATCTCTGCCCCCCGGAGCCGGGTGGGCGCTACACGATAAGGAGAAGCCGATGCGCGCTTGGTCTGTTGCCTCTCTGGCATTCGCGGTGTTGACCCTGTCGGGCTGTGGTTACAACACGCTGCAGGCGAAGGATGAAGGCGTGAAGGCCGCCTGGGCGGAGGTCGTCAACCAGTACCAGCGCCGGGCGGACCTCATCCCCAACCTGGTGAACACCGTGAAGGGGTACGCTGCGCAGGAGCAGAAGGTGCTGATCGGCGTGACCGAGGCGCGCGCCAAGGTCGGCTCGATCCAGGTGACCCCCGAGGTGCTCAACAACCCCGAGCTGTTCCAGAAGTACCAGGCCGCACAGAACCAGCTCACCGGCGCGCTGAAGAGCCTGTTCGCCGTCGCGGAGAATTACCCGCAGCTGAAGTCGGACCAGAACTTCCGCGATCTGCAGTCGCAGCTGGAGGGCACGGAGAACCGCATTACCGTCGCGCGCAACCGCTACATCCAGGCGGTGCAGGACTACAACGTGACCGTGCGCAGCTTCCCGACCAATCTCACGGCGAAGTTGTTCGGCTTCCAGGTGAAGCCGAACTTCACCGTCGCCAACGAGCAGCAGATCTCCACCGCTCCGACGGTCAGCTTCGACACGAGTACACCCGGCGGATCCGCCACGCCTCCGGCGCAACCTGCAGGACAATCGCCGACCCAATGATCGCACGGGCGCATCGCGCCGCCCGGGGCGGGCGCGTGGCGGCGCTATTGCTGCTGAGCGTGTGCTTCCACGCGGGAGCACAGGGCCCGGCGCGAGGGCTGCAGCCCGTTCCGCCACTCACTGCCCGCGTCACCGATCTCACCGGTACGCTCAGCGCCGAGCAGCAGACCGCGCTCGAGCAGAAGCTCGCTGCCTTCGAGGCGCGCAAGGGCTCGCAGCTCGCCGTACTCATGGTGCCGACGACGCGCCCGGAGGAGATCGAGCAGTATTCGATACGAGTCGTCGACCAGTGGAAGCTCGGGCGCGGGACCGTCGGCGGGAAGAAAGTCGATGACGGCGCACTGCTGCTCATCGCCAAGGACGACCATCGCGTACGCATCGAGGTGGGCTACGGTCTGGAGGGAGTGCTGACCGATGCCATGTCGAACCGCATCATCTCCGAGACCATCGCGCCGGCTTTCCGCGAAGGCAATTTCTACGAGGGCATCGACGCGGGTCTCGGGCAGATGATGCGGGTGATCGAAGGCGAGCCGCTGCCGCCGCCCGAGCATGCGTGGCAGACGCCGCGGCACGGTTCCGGCGGCAACATCCTGCCGGAGCTGCTCTTCGCCGTGCTCATCGGATCGGTGCTGCTGCGCGCGATCTTCGGGCGCACGTTCGGCTCGATCCTGACGGGAATCGGCGCCGGCGCCCTGGTGTGGATCGCGGGCTACGCGGTGGGGCTCGCCATACTTGCCGCGATCGTCGGAACTCTGATCACCATGCTGATGGGTCTGGCGCGCGGCAGCGGCTGGTCGAGCAATCCACGCTCGGGTGGCTTCGGCGGCGGCTGGGGCGGATTCGGCGGGGGACTGGGCGGCGGAGGCTTCGGTGGAGGCGGTTTCAGCGGCGGAGGCGGCGGATTCGGAGGTGGCGGCTCCTCCGGAAGCTGGTAGCGGTCGATGAACATCGTGCGTCTCATCCGTCACATGGCCACTACTCGCTGGAGCACGCGCCGGCATTTTCCACAGGCCGTGCGTGATGCCATCGAGCAGGCGATCGGGGAGTGCGAATCCAGCCACGGCGGGGAGATCCGCTTCGTCATCGAGACTGCGTTCGACATACCGGAGCTGTGGCGTGAGCTCTCGGCGCGCACGCGTGCGTTGCAGCTGTTCGGCCAGTTCGGCGTCTGGAACACCGAGCACAACAACGGCGTACTGATCTACGTGCTCATGGCGGATCACGCCGTCGAGGTCGTCGCGGACCGCGGCATAGCCGCCCGCGTCAGCCAAGCGGAGTGGGATGCGGTGTGCCGCCAGATGGAGCACCACTACCGCGCCGGACGTTTCCGCGAGGGCTCGGTGGTCGGGATTCTGGGGATCGGAGCGCTCCTTGGACGGCACTTTCCCGGGAAACGCCGCAGCGACAACGAGCTGCCGAACCAGCCGGTGCTGCTGTAAAGGACCAGCCCGAGCAGCGTCGGTGCCGGGGGTCCTCGTAAGATCGCGCGTCTGCATGATCGGTACGCGCTGGGTGGCCACGGCGACATCGGTCATAATCGGCCTGCCATGAGAACCTCCAGTGCCCGTGCCGCAACGGCCGCGCTCGTCTGCCTCGCACTTGCCGGATGCTCCCTGTTCAGCCAGTGGCACCGGCCCGCGCCGCCGACGCCACCGCCGGCACCGCCTGCGGCACCGCCACAGCCGCCGCCGGTAGCCAACGAGCGCTTCACGCTCAACCCGGATCAGGACGTTGCGGGCGTGGTGCAGGTGGTGTCGGCCGGCAAGGAGGACACGCTCACGGACATCGCTCGCCGCTTCAACGTCGGCTACGAGGAGATCCTGCGCGCCAACCCGAAAGTCGACCCCTGGCTCCCGGGGGAAGGACGCGAGATCGTCATACCCTCGCAGTTCATCCTGCCGGATGCGCCGCGCACCGGGATCGTGATCAATATCCCGGCGATGCGCATCTTCTATTACCCGCCCGCGAAACACGGCGAGCGGCAGGTGGTGATCACCCATCCCATCGGGATCGGCAAGGTCGGCTGGCGCACACCGGAAGGGGTTACCAAGATCGTCCGTCGTCAGCAGGATCCCAGCTGGCGCGTCCCGGAATCGGTGCGCAAGGAACATCACGAGAACGGCGAGGAACTCGAGCCGGTGATAGGACCGGGACCGGAGAATCCACTCGGCAAGTACGCCTTCTACCTGCAGTGGCCGAGCTATCTCATTCACGGCACCAACAAGCCCGCCGGCGTCGGCCTGCGCTCGAGCCACGGCTGCATCCGGCTGTACCCGGAGGACATCGAGCAGTTCTTCAACATGGTCCCCATCGGCACACAGGTGCGCGTCGTCAATCAGCCATTCGTGTTCGGCTGGCGGGACGGCGAGCTGTACATGCAGGCCTATGACGTGATGGAGGATGACACCCGCGACTGGAAGAACGCGCAGAAGAAGCTCCTGTCGACCTCGTTCGCCACGCGCCTGCAGCAGGAGGTGAAGGCGCATCACGAACAGGTCGACTGGAACCTGGTCTCGAGCCTCGCGCGCAGTCCACGCGGAGTGCCGGTTCCGGTGACGGAGCCCAACTCGAGCATCGAGCAGGTCCTCGCCGCTGCGCCGCGGGTGCAGAATGTGCTGCCCGAAGGCTCGACATGGGACGGCACCTCGGATCTGCCGATGGACGAGGCATCTTTCCGGCAGATCGTCTCGGAGATCGAGCCCGGAAGCGCTGCCGGTGCGCCGCCCGCGAGCCCCGCCCCCGGCGCAGCGGGCGCCTCGAGCGGTCAACGCGGCGCCCAGAAGAACGGCGGCTGACGAACCGCTGCGCAGTGGCCGCATGTCGCACAGCTCACCGCCTGGGGAAGAGTCGCCTGAACGACCGCTGTCGCAGTGGCTGAAACTCATGCTGGCCGAGATCGCACGCAAGCGCGACGACCTCGAGCAGGCGCGTGCCGAGCAGCTGTTGCGGGCCACCGAGGCGGGAAGAACATCGTCAAATCAATCCGACCCCAGCTCGGGAGTCTGACCACGCGCTGACACGCTGTGTTAGAATCACGCGGGCAGATTCACTGAGGCGCTTGAGTGGCCGACAGCCCCGCGTCCGGCGTACAACTCGCACAACAAAGCCGTGACCACCACGCGATCGAGCGTGTGCCGACTGCCGTCGCGGCATTCATCGGCCGCGCTCTCACGGTCCACAGTTTCAACGAGTTCCAGCAGCACTTCGGCGGCCTGTGGCAGCCCTCGACGCTCGCCTACGCGGTCGAGCAGTTCTTCGAGAATGGCGGCCGTGAGGCGCGCATCGTGCGCGTCGCCAACGGTGCGCGGCCGCCGACACTGACTCTGCCTGCCGGTCGCGGCGCGCTGCGCCTCACGGCTTTGAACCCCGGCTCGCGGGAGTACCTGCGTGCTTCGGTGGATTACGACGGGCTGACCGCGACCGAGCAGGAGCGTTTCAACCTCGTCGTGCAGCGCGTGCGCACCGCGGGCTCGGAGCTGGTCGAGGACCAGGAGATCTACCGGCGCTTATCGGTGGCGCGCGCCTCGGGACGGTTCGTCGTGGACGTGCTGCTCGAATCGCGCCTCGTACGAGTGCTGGGCGAGCCTGCCGCGCAGCGTCCGGATCGCTCTGCGAGCGGCCCCGGGGGCGTTGCGGTCGGTTACACACTCTCCAACCCGGACGGCGACGACGGGGCGCCGCTTACCGATTACGACATCATCGGCGCCGCTGGCAGCGGCGCCGGGCTGTTCGCGCTCGGCGGGGCGGCGGGCTTCAACCTGTTGTGCATTCCGCCGCTGGCGCGCGATCGCGACGTGGGGCTTTCGACGTTGCTCGTCGCGGCACGCGTATGCCGCGAGCATCACGCGCTGCTCGTGGTGGACCCGCCCGCAGCCTGGACCTCCGCTCGCGCGGCTCTCGAGGGCTTGCGCAGCTGGCCGTTTCGCAGCGACAGCGCCGTCATGTACTTCCCGCGGGTGCAGGCCTTCGACCGGTTGCGGGGTCGCGTCGAGACCTTCGCCTCGTGTGGTGCTGCCGCAGGGGGGATCGCGCGCTCCGACGAGATCTGGCCGGTGTGGGCAGCTGCGGAAAGCGAGGAGGCGGTGCTGCGTCCGGGCCTGCGTCCCGCGGTGGCCGTCTCGGATGCCGATCGCGCGCGCCTCGCGCAGGCGGGGGTGAACACGCTGCTCGCGGTGCGCACCGGCTCGCGCAACGGCATCAGCCCGCGTACGCTCGCCGCGGGCGGCAGCGGGGCTCCGGAATCGCGATACCTCTCGGCGCGGCGCCTGGCGCTCTTCGTGGCGGCGAGTGTCGAGCAGGGGACCCGCTGGGTGCCGCTGGAGCACAACGGACCATCGACTTGGAAGCGCGCCCAGGCCCAGGTCGAGAATTTCCTCGATGAGCTCGCCGCGCAGGGAGCATTCGCAGGAGCGGGCGCCGAGGAATCGCACTTCGTCATCGCCGATGAGCGGGTGAATCGTCCACAGACCCTCGCGGAGGGCAAGTTCAACCTGCTGTTCGGCTTCGCCACGAGCAAGCCCGGGGAATTCAACACCTGGCTCGTGACTCAGCGCGCCGGCGCGAGCCGTGTGCGGCCGGTGTCCGTGAATCGCTCGGCGACCTCGAAGCAGCGCGTGGAGTGGGAGATCGAAACCTCGATTCTTCGTGGATAGGCCCGCGACAGGCTAGCCGCCAGGAGCTCCGAACCCCCCGCCGCCTGGAGTGAGGATCGTGAGCTCATCTCCCGCCGCTACCTCGAATCGCGCGGTTGCGCCCAGGCGCTCGAGCGTGCCGTCGATGCGCCTGATGAACGCTTCACCGTGCGCCCCCTCTGCGCCGCCGGCAAGGCCGAAAGGCGCGATGCGGCGGTGATTCGCGAGCAGCGCCCCGGAGAGAGCGCGTCGGAACCGAAGCCTCCTTGCGACGCCGTCACCGCCATGATGGCGACCGGCACCGCCGGAGCCATGGCGGATTGCAAATTCCCGCACCAGCACCGGGAAGCGCCCCTCCAGTATCTCCGGATCGGTGAGCCGTGAGTTGGTCATGTGCGTCTGCACGGCATCGCAGCCGTCGAAATCGGGCCCCGCGCCCGCACCGCCGGCAATGGTCTCGTAGTACTGCAGCTGCGCGTCGCCGAAGGTGAGGTTGTTCATGGTTCCCTGGGACGCGGCGAGGACGCCGAGTGCACCGTAGAGTGCATCGACGATGCACTGCGAGGTCTCTACATTCCCGGCTGCGACGGCGGCGGGCGCCTGCGGGTCGAGCATCGAGCCCGGCGGAATCACGATGTCGAGCGGTGCGAGACAGCCCTCGTTGAGCGGAATCGGCTCCTCGATGAGAGTGCGGAACACGTACAGCACGGCAGCGGTGCACACCGCGCGTGGCGCATTGAAGTTGTGCACTCCTTGCGGCGAGGTGCCGGTGAAATCCACCCGTGCACGCTGCCCCGCGTGGTCGATGTCGATGCGCACCGCGATCGCCGAGCCATCGTCCAGCTCGTAGCGAAAGGTCCCGGCCGAGAGCCTGGCGATGGCGCGCCGCACGCACTGCGCGGCGTTCTGCTGCACGTGATGCATGTACTGGTGCACGGTGTCGAGCCCGTGCCGGCGCCCGGCACGCTCGAGCTCGGCACAGCCACGTGCATTGGCGGCGAGCTGTGCGCGCAGGTCCGCGACATTCTGCCCCGGGTTGCGTGCTGGCCAGGGCCCGGCGGCGAGCTGCGCCCGCAGCTCGCCCTCGCGCAGGGTGCCACCCTGCACGAGGTGGAAGCACTCGAACAAAATGCCTTCCTCCC
>Ga0210406_10002877_pt1 | contig 19209 bp, 18 predicted proteins | sample IncBWC30MmetaG_FD_155454 | JGI IMG/M metagenome (GOLD analysis project Ga0210406, IMG submission 155454) | Forest soil microbial communities from Barre Woods Harvard Forest LTER site, Petersham, Massachusetts, United States - Inc-BW-C-30-M | ecosystem: Environmental > Terrestrial > Soil >... | reverse complement strand
CGTAGCCGCTCTCAACCAGTTTGCGGATAGCGTCACAGTCGCGGTCAGTGGTCTGCCAAAGGGAGTCACGGTGTCACCCGCTTCGCCATTTAGTGTTGCTGCTAACGCAAGTAAAGCGGTGACCTTCAGTGCAGCGGCGGGCACCGGAGTTGGGAACTCTGTGGTAACTCTCACTGGGACCAACGGCGCTCTGAACCATACTCAAGCGGCAACGGTTCAAGTCTTGGCGGCCGCGGTCACTCCGACGTTCTCGGTAGCGTACTTTGACTCTTCGATCATTCCGGTCGGAACAGTTGGCCCGGATCAATCCATCAAGATCGTCAACCCCGGTGTGCAAAGCACCGCGTCGGTTCTCGGCGATCTCTGCGCAAACATCTATGTCTTCGACAGTGCACAGGAACTTAAGGAGTGCTGCAGTTGCCCGGTTACCGCCAATGGCTATATCCGGCTCTCTGTCAACACAAACCTTACGACCAACCCGGGAAACGGGGTGCCCTTCAACATTGGAAGCGTCGCCGTGGTACCGAGTGTTTTGTCAGCGACGACGTTGTGTGACCCAACCACCGTTTCGCCAATTCCAAGTCTGGACGTCTGGACAACGCACGTCGCCAACAAGGGAACCGGCTTCGGGCTAGTCGAGACATTGGCTCCTTCCACACCACTTAGCGGCCCCGAACTCACAGAATTGCAGTCCGTTTGTGGGTTTATCGTGGCCAATCAAAGCGGGGCCGGGATCTGTAGCTGTTCCGTCGATTAAGAAGGAAAAGATCCCTCATACAGAGCGTGCGCCATGCGCGCTCACATCGGCCCCAGGCCGGGCGCTGAATTACCCCTCAGCGCCCGGCACGTTTTCTCGAAAGGAGAATGACATGCGCGCAACGCGGCTGGCCGTAGTAGTTCTACTCTTACTTTCGTTGGAAGTACCGATTTCCCTGAAAGGTCAAGAGCTACAGCAGAAGTCGTCTCCAGAAGTGCTGGCAATCGTTGACGGAAAGATACTCACTCGAGCCGAACTTGAAAGCAAAGAGGCGGCCAAGCTTCTTCCAGCGCGCGATCAGTACTACAAGGCTCAGCGAGAGGCGCTTGACAGGCTGATTGATGATGCGCTTTTAGAGATGCAAGCTCAGCGCGAGAAGCTGACTGTTCCACAACTGCTGGAAAAACATGTCAACTCCAAGGTTAAAGATCCCACCGATGACCAACTTGAGGTGTACTACGAGGGCGTGCAAACCGATCAGCCGTTCGCGGCCGTTCGCGATAAGATCCTCGAAACAATCCGCCAGCGGCGTATCGCCAACGCTCGCAAGGAGTACCTCAATTCCCTGCGAAACCAGGCCAATCTTGAAGTCCTGCTGGCTTCACCCAGCGTCGATGTGGCGCTCGGAGATGGCCCCACTCGCGGTACCCCGAATGCTCCCGTGCTCCTGATCGAGTTCGCAGATTACGAATGCCCTTACTGCCAGAAAATCGATGCGGACCTCAAAAAGCTCGAAGCAGAATACTCGGGTAAGGTGCTCTTCGCGTTCAAGGATTACCCTCTGCCTATGCACAAACACGCTCAGAAAGCCTCAGAAGCCGCCCGCTGTGCCGGACTCCAGGATAAGTATTGGGAGTACCATGATTTGCTATTCGAGAAAGGGAGTGGACTGGAAATCAGCCAGTTGAAGGATTATGCCCGCACTCTCAAACTTGATACTCCCAAGTTCGATCAGTGTCTAGATTCCGGAGAGACCACAGCAGCGGTCAAAAAGGATCAGGAGCAAGGCCAGAAATTGGGATTAACCGGCACGCCGAGTTTTTTCGTTAACGGGCATTTTTTCAGTGGCGCCGCGACGTATTCCATGCTCCGCGAGATCGTGGATCAACAATTAGCATTCCTCGCGGCGTCGCAGAAAAGGCCGGCAGGGGGGCGCTAGCGACCGAGGAAATGAGCTGCCCTCTGCGACAAGCGACGCGCCGGACGTTACGGATCAGCGTTTGCTAATTGCGTTCCGGCTCAGAGTGCTCTCCGCCGGCGGGCCGCTCCCGGCAGAGCCTGAGTCTGTGGTGACTCGGTCGGTCGTTGGTTCGGAGGTCCCAGGAAAATAGGGTTTACTGCTGGGCTATCCCATCAGCGTGGAGCGATGTCTGTGAAGATAGATCGCACAAACGTTGGTATGCGACGCCTGAATCGTTCCAACGCTACCCAATTTCGTCATCGCTACTTTTTCTGCGCAAAAATATCCGGCGGTGCTTATTTTGGCCTTGAAGCGAGCAAGGACGGAAGTTTTCCAGCTGATGAGGCGGTAGGGGTCCTGGCGATGAATTGTATGGTCCGCGGACTGTCACCAAGAGACTACGCCGTGTTCGTTCCTCTCGAAGAACACGAGTTGAAGGGCCTGTACGAAAAGACGGCCAAGCTGCTCCAAGCCGGAAGATCCCTTTACAGCAAGATCAGGCTCACACCCCGTGAAGAAGAGGTATTAAATGGCCTTACGAGTCATCTTTCGAACAAGCAAATCGCCGTTGCCTTGAATCTTGCCGAGCGCACTGTCAAGTTCCATGTCTCTACGCTGCTCACCAAATTCAGTGTTCGCAATCGCCTCGATCTTGCTTTTGAGGCCTGGCGCTACATGCCCATAAATTCGCCCCCGTCCACTCCGGGCGCCTCACAAAAGGCCCCACCAGGTGAGAAAAACAGTACTCGTCACGGCAAAGGGTCGCACCCTGCTGGTTCGCCACCATCGGCAAACCACCGGATTTTGGCCTGAGGGGGAGTTGATTTGGACTGAAGAGGGTCCCGCACATGAAAGGAAACTCAGTTTTTCTCCGTGGACTTATTGCGTTCCTCGTCATGATATTGCTGCCGTGGGCCACTGGGGCGACCGAGGCGCGCCTCGTGGCGGATGCATCCGTCAGCACTGTCAATCCAGGAACAAATTTTGGCAGTCTCTCGAATCTCTACCTCGGCCCATCCGACTCTAGCAATCATCCGATCAACATTACGCTGCTACAGTTCGATCTCTCCGCCGTGCCGTCCGCGCCGGTCGCGCATGCCGAGCTACGATTCTATGTAAATCGGGCAAACTTTTTTGGGCATGTTGATGTCGCGTCCGTAACGTCGTCGTGGGCGGAATCCGCAGTCACATTCAACACGCTGCCGAGCATCGGTGCTGTGATTGCGACGGTTCCAGTTTCGCAACGTTTTGCGTACGTCAGTGTAGACGTAACTCAACAAGTTGCGGCTTGGCTGAGTGGCAAATCCCCTAACAACGGCTTCGCTTTGCGGCCGTCAGCCAGCGATCCTACGACTTCGCTTGTGCTCGACAGCAAGGAAAATGATGAGGGTGGACATTCGGCGGTGCTGGATATTTCGCTTGTAGGGCCGGCAGGCGCAACCGGACCTCCTGGGCCGATTGGACCCCAGGGTGTGCCTGGACCGCAAGGCCTTCTGGGTCCACAGGGCGCTACCGGGCCAGCAGGAGCGCAGGGACCAGCCGGGCCGACTGGGGCGACCGGGCAGACAGGACCAACAGGGCCACAAGGCCCTGCGATCACCTTCGCGGCCTCATACAACCTTTCCGGTCTTGCCCCTGGGACTCTATTCGGTGCCGTTTCTTCGAGCTTTACCTCTAATTCTGAAACGGGTGCAGTGGCAGCGGTGGTCGCGAACACCTGCACGATGAACAAGCTCATAGCTTTCGCCGATGCCGCCCCGGCTGCCGGCGTCACCGTGACATTTACGTTGCGGCAGGGCAGCAAAGTGGACGCCAGTGGCGGAACGAGTCTGTCCGACACGGCGCTTGGGTGTTCAATCACGAGCTCGTCAGCTCAGCTCTGCTCCGACTCACATTCGGTTCCACTCATTGTGGGCGACCTTATTGATATCGGCATCGTTGTGGCGGGCTCATTGCCTGCCACGATCCACACGAGCGTCTCTGTGACGTGTCAGTAAGGCAGCACAGGTTCGAGGCAGCGATTGCCGTGAGTTCGAGAATGCGGAGAAATGGAAGCAGACGACGCAGCGCTGGTATTCAGGTAGCTGCTCAGGTAGCCGTGTTGCTGAGCCTGGGTGGGACGTTGCGCGCGCAAGGACCACTCCTCTCCGTTTCTCCCGGCAATTCAATCCGCACAATCGCGGGAAATGGCGCCATCTTCTTCTCCGGCGATAACGGGCCAGCCACAAGCGCAGCCCTGGCGAAACCCACCAATGTGGCAGCGGACGCTGCGGGCAACATCTATATCGCCGACGCCGACAATCACCGGGTGCGGATCGTTAACAATAATGGGAACATCACCACGTTTGCGGGAAATGGGGTTCAGGGCTTCTCGGGCGACGGCGGCCCCGCAACTTCCGCCAGTCTGGACACGCCTACGTCCGTGGCCGTGCACAATAACACTGTGTACATCGCGGACAGCCGGAATAATGTTGTCCGGGCGGTCACGGGCGGCACCATCACCACAGTTGCCGGCAGCAAAGTCGGCGCGGCAGGCTACTCCGGCGATGGCGGGCCTGCGATCGCGGCTCTCCTGAATTGTCCTCGCGGCGTCGCCGTCGATGCCAATGGGCACTTGTACATCGCCGACACCAAAAATCACGTCGTTCGCCAGGTTGTGGGTGGAACGATCAGCACATTGGCAGGCAATGGCCAGCAGGGATTCCAAGGCGACAATGGTTCAGCAATTGCCGCCAGTCTCGATACCCCCTCATCGATCGCCGTAGATCTTTTGGGCAACGTCTTTATCGCAGACACCCATAACCAGAGAATACGTGAGGTGTCCGGAGGCAAGATCTCCACATTTGCCGGAAACGGGGCGCTGGGCTTCCTGGGCGAGGGTACCCCCGCCGTCAACGCCGCGTTCGATCATCCCTTGGGAGTTGCGGCAGATGGGGTCGGCAACATTTACATCGCCGACTCCAACAATCAGCGTGTCCGGCGGGTTGACACCACGGGGACGATTACAACCGTGGTTGCCAACGGTCAAGAAGCATTTTTCGGGGATGGCGGGCAGCCGCTACTGGCATCGCTGGACACACCATCCGCTGCCTTTCCTTTTAACGGACGTCTTCTGATTACAGACAAGGACAATCAGCGAATTCGGCTGGTCGATCCCGCGAGTGTGCCTCTTGCGGACCAGATTGTTGGCACCATGAGTGGCCCCCGGACCGTGACGCTCAGCAATGCCGGCGGAGGGACGTTGACATTGAGTTCCGTGACTCTGTCCTCTGGCGATTTCACGCTGGCTGGAGGCGGTTCGTGCGGAAGCAGCTTTCCCGTGAATCTGGCCGGCGCGGAAAGCTGCACTCTGAACATTGTTTTTGTTCCAACGATCGTCGGACCGCGCAGCGGCACGCTGCAGATCACCGACAACGCGCCAGGGAGCCCGCAATCGGTCACTGTCGTTGGCAACGGCATCCAGGATAATACGACGCTTGCGCTCGTCTCGTCGCAACCCACCTCCACTTACGGCGGATCGGTTACACTCGCCGCCACGATCACGCCTGGGGTTGCGACCACGGCTCCGTCGCCCACAGGCACTGTCAGCTTCACGGACGGCGCCAATGTGCTCGGCAGTTCACAGCTCAATGCCGGCACAGCCTCGTTCTCCACCTCCGCATTGTCCGCTGGCAGTCACACAATTAGCGCCACCTTTAGCGGCGATTCGAACTATTCGGGCAACTCAGGAAGCCTTACGCAACTCGTGAACAAGGCAACGCCAACGGTAGCGCTCGCGGCACAACCGAACCCAATCGTCTCGGGACAACCTGCCGTCCTCACTGCCACAGTCAGCTCATCAGCCGGGGTACCAACGGGCACAGTCACGATTACAGACAACGGCACTTCCTTGGGGAACGCGCCCGTGAGCGCCTCCGGTGTGGCAACTCTTACGGTCACTCTCACAGGTGGCTCGCACGCGCTTCTGGCGGTATACAACGGGGACGCAAACTTTGCGACCTTCTCCTCCGCCACCATTAATGTGCAACTTGCGAACTTCACGCTATCCAGCCTGCCCGCGAACGCTACCATCCGGACCGGACAGACGGCCACCTTCACGATTTCGATGACGCCTGCCGCGGGGTTCACCAGTCCGGTCGCATTGAATTGCTCAAATATTCCAACGGCAGCGGCTTGCTCATTCTCCCAATCCACGCTGACGCCCAATGGTGCCACCGTAAGTACGACGATGACTTTCCGAACATCGATGACCGCCTCTGGTGGCCCATTTGTCCCACGAGCCGCTCCTTTTCAACCGATTTCCCTTCTGATTGGCATTCTTGCGGTGTGGCAGCTTTGGCTGTGGCGGAATCGTCGGCTGCTACAGCCCAAGTGGCTAACGGCTTGCGCCATTCTGACAATTGTCTGCTTAGGGATCGGCTGTGCCAGCGGCCCCAGTTCGGGCTCCTCCGGGTCCGGATCATCTCAAACGACGCCTCCGGGAACCTATTCGGTGACCGTGACTGGATCAACGAGCGGAGCGGGCGCCCAATCCCAGTCCCTCACACTCAGCATTACAGTAACGCCCTAGAAATATCACCCCAACGTTTTTTAGGTTCGCAGCCGGCCAAAAATTTTCTGGCTTCGCTCCCCATCCTTTCGTTGCAGAGCGCAACCAATAAGAGGAGGAGTAGTGTCCAGGGTAGTGTCCAGAGTTTTTCGCACATTTATTGGGGCGTAGGGTCTGGTGGTGCTCGGCTCCCCCTGGGCTTGTTCGGAGTAAGATTCTGAGGAGGGCGCACCAGTTCCCGCGGGAATAAATTGGAGTTGATCTATGCCCGGCATGGAGCAATCTCAACTCGTCAACACAATTGGGCATTCCGCGGGCGCCATCATCTTTGGGATCTTCCTGGCGCTTCTCTTGCGCGATCGCGCTCCTACCGGCTTGCGCAGCAGTTGGAGATCCCTGAGTGCGGCCGCTTTGGCCTTTTTGTGGAATATCGGATCTCTGGCTGTGCTCGCAAACACCCGTGGAAGCTGGTCTGATGGTCTCATTGCATTCAGCTTCTCAGCTTTGAGCCTGCTCCCCGCTGTTCTCTTTGATCTTTCGCTCGATGGCCAGCTTCGTCCACTTACCCGGGGGGGCTACGCACTGAGTTTCCTGGCGGTTGCCATGCACCTGTGGCAATTCGCCGATCCGAGCCGAGACTATCAGCGCAAAGCCCTGCTTTTGATCACCGTAGGTTTCGCGAGTCTGACATGTGCCGCCCTGATAGGACTTGCGGTGCGGAGCGACCGGCTGCAGCGAAAGAAAACATCGAGGATGGCTGCGGCGATGTGTTCGGCGCTGCTAGCAATCTCTTTTGTACACTTTGGTTCCGGACATTCGCCGCATGCCTGGTCGAGAGAGCTGGTCGTTCATCACGCTGGTATCCCTCTAGCCCTCTTTGTGCTGCTTCAGGACGATCGATTTGTTCTCCTGGACGCATTTATCCGATTTCTTACGAATGCGCTTCTCGCCGCCACGTTTACCTTCGCGGCGATACGCGCGGTCTCGCGAATCGCATCCGCTCACAATGGCGTAACCTTGAGTCCGTCGCGTGAGGCTTTGCTGGCGCTTGTCCTGTTCTTGCTCCTCATAGTCTTCGCACTGTTGCGAACGAAGGTCCAGAGCTGGCTCACGCGCGCAGTCTTTCGGAGACCGGAGCTTGACGGGGCGATCCAGCGTCTGCGTATAGGCCCTGCCGGTTCCCGGGACGAGTCCGAATACCTGTTCCGGGCCGCGGGAGAAATCGGAAAATTCATGAATGCGAACGAAGTGCGGCTGGTGCCGAGGAACGCGCTCCACGCAACAGCAGGCATAGAGGAATCGCTCGATTCCATCCTGGTCAGTGATTTGCCTGGTTTGCGCAGGACTCCCGGGCTGGAGTGGGCTCAGGCACTCGTTCCGCTTCGTCTTTCCGCCGGGGAGGTCCAATACCTCGTGCTTGGACGCCGCGAAGGTGGGCGCCGCTACTTGAGTGAAGATCTGAAGGCACTGAACCGCCTCGCGGCAACGGTTGTCGAGCAAATTGGCTTGTTGCGTACCTCAGAGATGCAGCGACTGGTATCGCAGGCAGAATTACGGGCACTCCAGTCCCAGATCAACCCGCACTTCCTGTTTAATGCTCTCAACACGTTGTATGGCCTTATCCCCAAAGAGGCTGGCGACGCCCGCAGTACCGTTATGAATCTCGCGGAGATCTTTCGGTACTTTTTGCAAACGGATAAAGCGCTCATTCCACTTTCGACCGAGATTGAGATCGTTAAGGCTTATTTGGAAATTGAGTCGTTAAGGCTTGGGCCGCGCCTTCGAACCGACATTCAAATCGATGATGGTTCTCTTCACGCGCTTATTCCGATCTTGTCTCTCCAACCGTTGGTCGAAAACGCAATCAAGCATGCAATTGCGGTAAATCCTGGCCCAGGATGGCTTCGCTTGCGGGCGCAGGCGGAGGGCGGCTTTGTGCATATCACTATTCAGGATAGCGGCTCCGGCCTCCCTGTAGCCGGCGAAGCTGTTCGAAGCTCCGGTGCGGGGGTTGGCCTGTCCAATGTCGAGAAGCGACTGAAGCTTTGCTATGGACCCGATTGTGACCTGTCGATCGATTCAAGTTCAAGCGGAACAACGGTGCAGTTCCGTGTTCCTGTCGCCAAGCCGGTGAAAGCTGTTTCCTAGAGCGAAGGCCTTTTCGTGGAGTTCCGGCGGGCGTAGCTACACCGCTGGAATTGCCGTTGACCGATAAAGAATAGGTTGGCGTGATCAGAACTCTCATTGTCGATGATGAACCGATTGCCCGGAAGGTACTGCGCGATGAACTGGGAGCATTCAAGGACGTCGAAATCATTGGGGAGGCGGACAATGGCCAGGAAGCGCTGCGCCTCATTGAGGAATTGCGACCGGACTTGGTTTTCCTCGACCTGAGGATGCCGCTCATGGGAGGATTCGAGGTGATCCGCTTGCGGGGCGACATCTTGCCCGCTTTCATTATCGTCACCGCTTACGATCAGCACGCGATCGAAGCCTTCGAGGCCGGCGCGATCGATTACCTATTGAAACCGGTGAGCCGAAACCGGCTGCAAAAGGCGCTCGAGCGGGCCCGCGCTCTGCAGGGTAACAAGCGGCAATTGGCGGAAAACGCTGCGAAACTTGCCGAGGCCACGGTACCCGCGACCCTTCCACCCGCCCGGAAAGTCGTGGGCCGGAGCGGGGAGGAGTACTTTCTCCTGGACGTCAAAGACATTCTGGCGTTCCAGGCCGAAGGGGAGCTTGTCTGGATTATTACCGCCAAAAATCGTTTTCTGGCCACACAATCACTTCGTAAGATCCAGACTCATCTAAAGGATCCATCGTTCCAACGTGTACACCGGAACGCGATTGTGAACGTAAACCATGTGCGCAAGATGAGCTCCATGAGCAGCCAACGATGGCTGTTGACCCTCAGCAACTCGCAGCAACTCATGGTGAGCAAGCGTCAAGCCCGTACCCTCCGGGACATCCTGCATTGGTGAGCCCCGCCCGTTCATCCTTCAATTTCGCCCGCCCACGGAGCAATCAAGCCGCTGGCCGTTTTAGAATGGGCCGCGCTCCTCTTCGGCCCTAAACTTGCCCCGATGACACAATGTTCTGCAGTAATTGAGATTCCTCCTCAGACAGATCTGGCAAGCCGTCCGGGGATGCAAACTCCCGTTGAACGCCAGGGATTTTCCTTAAAGCCGTGCTCGCGCACTCGCGGCCGCGAGCGCTGGCACGTCGATGGCCTGAAAGGGAATGACCGGCTGGCAGCCTCTGTTGAGGCGGCACTCAAGCGCGAATCGGGTGTCGTAGAAGCCGTGGCGAACCCGCTGACCGGCCGTGTTCTGGTTTGTTATCTGCCTGATCGTATTCAGGCTTCGGTGGAGACGCTGATCCGCCGGGCGCTTGCGCTCCAACCCACAATTGGGCAAATGTTTCCTCGTCCCGCGAAATTCAAGCCTCGCTGGTCGTTGAAGCGAATACTCGCAGCCGAATTGGTCTGTTCCCTATTGACGTTGCTGTTTCTCGGAGGAATTTCGTCCCCGGCCGTGGGATTTTTGTTCGAGATTGGAGTAATCGTCGCTCTCGAATTCGCCATGCACCGGTTCGTATAGTGCGTGCGCCGCGCTCATAACCCGTTTTGCGGAGGCCGCCGGTCTGTAATGAATTAGTTGAGCCGAGTTGAAGATAACCAGCATCGTGCTGAGATTGTGCAGCACCGCAGCGATGATGGGGTTGATCCTTCCAGCAGCGGCCAGAACCAAACCGAAAGAGTTAACACCCAGCGCCATCCCGTAGTTTTGGCGAATCACTCGCATTGTCTGCTGGCTGATCTGGACTACATCAGCCACGTGCCGTAGATCATCGGAAGCCAGCGCGACGTCCGCCGTCTCAATCGCCACATCGGACCCCGAAGCGCCCATCGCAATCCCGACATCGGCGATTGCAAGCGCCGCAGCGTCGTTTATGCCATCGCCCACCATTGCCACTCGCCGCCCGGAATTCCGCAGGGCCTGAACCTCTTCGAACTTATCTTGCGGCAAAAGCCGTGCTCGCCATTGCTTCATTCCCACCGCGGATGTGACGTGAATCGCTGCGTCATCATGATCCCCGGTGAGCATGATGAAGTTGTCCAAGCCAGCCTCCCGCAACCTGTCTAGCGCGCAGATCGCTTCGGGACGAACTCGCACCGAAATCCCGACTACTCCAATCAGGCAATGTTGATGCGCCACGTAAACAACGCTTTCGTCCTCGCGGATTCTGGACCTGATCAGTTGCTCGTCTTTGGCCGCCAGGGGCACCTTGAACTCCTCCAGCAGCCGGCGGCCACCGACTAGAACTTCATGCTCGCCCCATACACGCCGGACTCCGCGCCCCGCCAGCAATTCGACCTCGCTTTTTCCCTCGAGATCGGACCAGGGGCGTCCAGTCCGGTTCATGATGGCGATCGCAAGGGGATGCTGCGAGCCGGCTTCCGCGCGTGCGGCGAGATCCAGGATTTGCTCCTCGGCATAGCCGTTCGCGCAGGGAATTACTTGGGTGACGCTCGGCTGGCTATCTGTGAGCGTTCCGGTCTTGTCGAACGCGATAGTATCCAGGTTCGACATGGCCTCCAGGTGTGTGCCGCCTTTGACCAGGATCCCCCGACGTGCGCTGTTCCCAATGGAAGCGCTGACCGCGGTTGGAGTAGCCAGTCCCGCGGCACACGGACAGGCAACCAGAAGCATCGTAAGGGCCCGGCGTGGATTGCGAGTCACTATGAGGACGAGCGCGGCTGAAAGAAACGATGCGGGAACAACCGTTCTGGCAAATTGATCGCCGACCTTCTGAATTTGGGGCCGCAGCGCTTGTGCCTGTTCCACACGCTCGATCATCTTGCCAACCAGCGTTTCCGTGCCTGTCCCGGTCACTCGGACTCGGATTGCCCCTGCTACCAGCACGGTGCCGGCATAGACCCTGTCCCCTTCTCGGCGAATCACTGGCATGCTTTCTCCGGTGATCGGAGCCTCATTCACCGTGGCGGCTCCCGACTCGATCACCCCGTCGACCGGGATTCGGCGTCCGGGGTACACCACGACGCTCACGCCGGGTTGAACGTCCTTTGCCCGCACCGGCGCTTCCACGCCCCCGCTTATGATCCAGATTTCCTCGTCATCGGTGGAGAGCAAAGAGCGGATTGCCGCTCGCGTGCGCTGCAAAGTCACCGTTTCCAGATACTCTCCGAGATTTAAGAGCCAGAGAACAGTCAGCGCGGTGACATTCTCACGCAGGGCCATGCTGGAAAGGGTTGCCGCTCCAATCAGGGTTCCTGTTGTGATCCCGCTTCGCCCAACAAGCGCGCGATAGAAAGCGCGAAGGAAGTCGTAACCTGTGATAACGATACCCGATACCGACAAAACTTGTATCGGGGCCGCCAATGGTCCTGCCGAAATTGTGCCCCAGATCACTCGGCTCACTAAAATCAGCGAAAGCTTGAAAAAGCCAAGGGCTAATTTGTGGATCAGATTGCGAACTCTGCCGTCCGGCCGGCCACGAAGCTCCGCATAGCATGAATTGCTGGCTGGCCCTCGCTCCAGCGCCTTTCTGACCAGGGGTCTTATTTCGATGCATTGGGTTGCGTCCCATTGAATCAGGATTCGTCCGGTCAGACAATTCACACGGACGCAGAACAGGCGCGGCTCCCTGTTAAGCATCATCTCCACGCCGGCCGCCACTCGGGGTTTGTTTTGTATCGCCGGAACATGCCAGCGTTGCCGCCCAGGAACGCTCGACAGCAGACGCATTTCGGGAGCTGGGCACGCAGCCCCTCTCATTTAGCTTTGCGCCTCGTTCTTGGCTTGTCGAGATCCGCGCGAGCTTCATCCACCAGCTTTTGCGCCTCAGAAACTGCGGCAGCCCGGTAAACATCAATTTTGCGCTTGGCCACGATCCCGCCCTTTACCAGGTTCCGAACCACGGGCCGAACTTTATTTTTGCTACCAGACGCGGAAATTCCCCCGAGTACCGCGCCAAATACAGCGAATCCAATGAGGTGATGCATAAGTTTTTCAAACCTCCTCCTTACTTTCCCTCTTTACTTTCCCTCGTTTCTTTATCCAGCTCGGCTTCCGCTTCGGCCACCATGTCCTCGAACTCTTCCTTCATGCTGGAACCAACTTGCCTCGCGTAGCGTCCGACCATGATTCCACCCTTGACGGCACTGCGCATTGCGGGACGCAGAAGCGGCCCCGCGAGGGCGAGTGCGAGTCCGGAAGCGGCCCCCACCAGATAAGCGCTCATTCGTCCCGGTTGATTGGAGCGTCCCGGTCGATTGGCGCCGTCTGTGGTCGGCGCCTGCTTCTGTTTCAATTGCGTTCCAAGTTGTTCCGCGATTTGCGAAACTTGCTCGTCGCTCAAATTCTTTGTTTTCTTTCCCATCGTGGATCTTCCTTCGAAACTCTTCGCCATGCGAGAAGAGAAGCTGTTTTGGGTGGGCCAGATGCGTTAAGGTCTTGCCGGCTGGCGGGGACACAGTTAACGATCTTGTCCACGGGTCGCGGCGGTTCTCTCCGAAGAATCTTGTTACCGTCCGCTATTACTTGATGATGAGACGCGGCAAGTTCCGCATCACTATCGACATAAACGTTATCGAGCGTTCGCCGCCTCGTGGGGTGGGTTGAAGAGGTTTTGGTGGTGCAGATGGCGAACTTCATTGTGACAGTCGCCTGAATTGCGTTTCCATAATACCCCCTTTCTTGTTTGGGTGTGCGAACCTGTTGATCGCTGTACGTCGCCAACCAGGGCGACCTCTCGCACGACAGCTTAGATGTCATTTAGCTGACTGATGGGCAGCAATGAATTGCTGAAAGTCAGCGAGGAGTGCTTCGTGGCTTCGATCTCCCATTCTACTCTTCAATGGGTTGCCCAAAAGTTGCCCAACTGAGGGTCGGATTTTAGGTGTCCAGGGTTGTAAATGACAGAGGATAATGCATTTAGGGTTCGGCACCCCCCAAGCTATTAATCGAAGGGTTGCACATTTTTTGCACTCATTCGACCATGGCGATGGGGATAGCTATCCGTCTTGCTGCACCAGATCAAAGAAAACGTCCCAGGCGTCCTGCCGCGAAGGGTGGCGGCTGCCAGGTAATCGCGAAGATCGACTGCCTGCCTCATTCCTTTTGGGCCATCCATTTTTGCTGTCTCCCGCCGCTGAGCCTCCCGATCAGTCCGCTCGTGAGACTTTTGTCAGTATTCTGGCGATGCTTAAAACATCACCTGGCTCTGCACCCAGACGCGGTTGGCGCCGAACTTCTGACCGTCAAACGCATTGCCGTGCAGGTAGGAGTACGCCACTTGGAGCTTAGCGTTGTGGCCGTGGAAATAGTAGTTGATTCCCAGAGTGTCTTCGTCAATGCGGTGGTACGGGAAATTCGGGCCTGAGAACCAGGTGTCGACGCGAAAGCCTGAGCCAGGGAAGTTGGGTGCGCCCCAATTCACGCCAGAAACGCGCCCTGCAAGTTCCAACTTGCCCGGCAGGATGTAATAGCCAGCCTGTTGCGCGAATCCCCAGGAATTAAATGCCGGCGCCGCTTTGACCGGCGTCGTCTTTCGGTAGTAGCCGGTGCTTTGGGAAGTAAAACGCATATACCGGAACGCGAGCGTGCTGGTGGCGTTCGCAGTTCTGTCACCTGCCGTCAGGTTTTCAAAGTTCGAATCCGAAGCGACTGGGTTGTAAGCGGCAGAACCCCAGAAGGTGAGCGCTGGCTTGTATGCCTCTAGTGGGCCAGGATCGCTCTCAACGTAACCGTAAGGCGCCAAGATGTCGTATTGGAAGTGGCCAATGTAAGAAACCTTGGTGTTGAAGTTTTCCTGACCGCTAGCGTCCAGGGCAGGAATGCTGTTTGCAACCATAGCCGCATAGGACAACTTGCCCGCCTGACCATAAGCCTGCACGCCTATAGTGCGTGACAATCCGAACGCATACTCCGCGCTAGAGATATCCGGAAGCAGAAGGTCTCCGGGATTGACATAAAACTCGTACGTGTAAGGAGTCCATGACCTTCCCGCCTGCAGGGTCACGTACTTCGATATGGTTTTGGTGGTGAAGCAATCGAGCAGGGTGATGCCGTTTCCGTTGCTAGCGGTGCTTCCCTGAAACTGCAGGAAGTACTTCAGCGTTGGGCTGAAGACTGTACCTGATGCGGCGAAGCGGCCGAGGTACACGTCGAAGTTCGACGAGGGCTGGGTGCTCCCGCCGAAATGACGCGCATTTTCGCGCGGGCTGAATCCGGTGTAGCGGATCTGGAAAAGACCGTTCAAGTACAAGGAAAAGCTCTTGTCGGCTGTAGCGATGAAGAAGCCATCGTTGTAGATATCGGCGGGCGCCAAACCACTTGTGATCCCGGGCGTCGCTTCGGCTCCCCGTCCGATCGTGGTCTGCATGTTCTTAACGGGAGGCGTCAATTCCAGTTCATCGATGCGGTTCTCGATAACGACCAGGCGGGTGCGCTCGTCATCGAGTTGCTGCTGGAAATCGCCTTCGACCTTGCCGGTGTCGAGTTTGTTTTGCAACTCATCTATGTGCGCGAGGGCTGCTTTGACTTGTCGTTTTAGTTCGCTAGTGTCATTGGCTTGATTCACGTTGGGTGCGTTGAGTGTCCCGCGATTTACTGCTCCAACGTCTTTGCCTTGACCTGTCGCTTGCCTCGTGCAAACGGTCGCGACCAATACGCCAACGAATACGACTCGGCTCAGCTTTGCGCTTATACACATAGCCACCAACATGCCTTCATCCATGCTTGAAGTTTTCCGAGTCTCCCTTGCTCTAAAGCTTTACTCATGCGAACGTTCAGTTCTTTCGTCGAGATGCGCTCCCGAAACTTGATGGTGCGTGACGGCCTGGCCGTACGATCTAGCCCAGATGCGGATTCCAAGCACGATTGTGAATAACGATATTCCCAATGGAAGGGCAATCCCCGACAGCTCCACACCGAACAGCTCAGCTCCGCCGAGACCGAATGCGAAAATCACCACGATGACGCCAAGCGCTTGCGACGCTGCTTTCGACTTTGCTTGACCAATCGCTGCAAGGCGTTGCGTTGATGCTGCAAGATAGCCGTCCAATCCATCCACCAGAATCATTCCGGATGAAAACGCCGCTCCCAGTAACCATGCATTGTGTCTTCCGGCGAGAATCAGCGCCGAAAGCTGGGACGCTGTTTCGAATCCAGCAGCTAGCAACATCCCCAGCAAAAATGGTTGCGCTATTACGAAGTGGTTCTTAACCGGGCGTTGTGGAGAGCCCCGAACGAGCCTCCACAGATTGACTGCGCCGATCAGAATCAAACTCCACGGACCAACGAACGAAAATCGCTGGGCAAGAAAGTGCCCGATTCCTACAGCCAGCAGAATCACTACGAGTCCGTGGCCGAGAGCGAAATAGACTCCATTTGTTCCGCGGGGCCGAATCCGTGTGAGGCCATCAATCGCTGCGAGGTGGTCCGGGTCCGTACCGTGCCGCATGCCGAGCGCGAATCCCACGACTGCTACTGCATCCATAATGTCTCCGTTGATTTCGTCTCCCATTCATCAACTAGCGGCCGTGTTCTCCACCTTGCTTGCGCGCCACATCGGGCGCGCCACTGTTAATTCCTTTGGAAATATAAGACCCAAGACCGCCGCAGCTAGAAACGCCCCGCCGATTTCCATCAACATGGCGACACCCACTGCTTGCCACGTCAGAGCACCCGTACCCAAAGCGAACTTTGTCCCAAGCGCCAACGCTGGATTCGCAAATGTAGCGGGCAACCCGATGCACGAACCCGTCAACCAGGCGCCGACTCCCAGCGGGCCGAATTCCCTCCGCCCGCTTTTCATGCAGCCAAATACGACAACCATTAGCCCCGCCGAAGACAGCAGCTCTGCAATCATCCATCCGTGCCCCGAGCTCCCAGTTCCCCCGGACTCACGCACCTTTCCAAAGGCCATGATGGCTAGAAACGCTCCACTAACACCGCCCACAAGTTGTGCGACAACGTAGGCCACTGCGCACTTAGCGTCGCGCAGCCGAGAAATCCACTGCAGAATCGTGATGAGCGGATTGAAATGCCCCCCAGAAACCGTGCCTAGCGCCAGAATCAATCCGGCCAACGCACTGCCGGCCGCCACCGCCCCCATGAATCCGGCCGTGTCGCGGCTCGCTGCAGGTACCTGCAGCGCATTCAGCTTTGTACCCATTAGCACCAGCACGAGCAGCAGTGTGCCCGTAAATTCTGTCGCCCCACGCCTAAGCAGCGAAAGGTTCGGATCCAGCTCCAGAAAGCACACTGGCTGCGTTTTGTCGTTCGAATGCATCTATTTTAATTCCCCGATCCTCGCTGGCTGAGTTCTGAAATTGCGGTGGAATCCCCACCTCGGAACGGACTGAACCGGAACTCAGTCAGCTCTTCAGGCAGCGGTAGTAAGCGCCCTGTTCTTCCGCTTGCCGATGCCCACTCCACGAGGACGGCATAGTCCTGGAACCTGCAAAGCGTCCCCAACCACACCGTCTCTTCTTTCGAGGAGATGCTTACCACGTTCGGCAGATCACACGGTCCAAGGCATCCGCTGATTGTCAATTGAATACTCTTCTTGAGCCCGCGCTCCTTCCATTCCTTCTTTATCCAATCGACGGGCACCGCCGGCTTGCCTCTCTCCACCGCTCCGCAGCAACAGCCAAGACACACAGACACTTGGGCAAGGACCACGCGTTTGGTCTGCATTGGAAAAGCGGAGCGGTGACACATGACTCTATCCGGCGACCGATTTTGTGTTGATATCCTTCGGCCCACCGTGCCGAGCCGCGACTTCCTCCATCTTTTTAGCTAGTTCCTCGGGCGTGAGGATTTGCTTTTGAAACAAAATGTTGGCGAATGCAACGATCCAGCGTTCGTAGTACGTCAGTTTTTCGACCATTTCTGACCCGAGGGCCTCGACCCCGCGGCGCTTTTCTTCCGTGCTGACGATCTTGTGAATGTCGAGCAAGTTGGCCAACGCATGGCAGCGCTTTTCCCAGGGCGCGTACTCGTGCTCGGTGCGTTGGACCGGACCGGCATCAAGCCCTCCCATTTCAGTCGGAAGTCGCTTTACGAGGTTTTCTGTCTGTGTCATCGGGATTTCTCCTTCATCTCCGGATTGCTGGCCCTTACTACGCCGATCATGGAGTCGCGAGTGACCAGGGCAGCGAGCTGTTCCTCCGTGGAACCTTCCGTACCTTTCGGCCTCTGTGGCAACACTAGAAAACGAATCATCGCTGTCGAGTCGCTGACGCGAATCTCTACGTCATCAGGAATAAACGTGCCGAACTCCGCTAGGACTGCTCGCGGTTCCTTGACCGCTCTTGCCCGATAGGGCTTCATTTTGTACCAGTCCGGCGGTAACCCGAGGATCTCGCGGGGGTAGCAGGAACAGAGCGTGCAGACGACGAGGTTGTGCACGCTGTCGGTGTTTTCAAGAACGATGAGCTGCGTATCCTCAAAGAAATCGATGCCGAGCTCTTCCAGGGTCGCGCGACCGTTGGCGAGCAAGCGTGCGCGAAACTCGGGATCGACCCAGGCGCGGGCCACTATTTTTGAGCCCAGCGCGGGCGTGCGGGTGTCCATAACTTCAAGCATTTGCCGGATCTCGCCGGCGCCAATTACTTTCTTCTCAACGAGCAGCTCCCGTACTGCAGTCTCCATGACCTCGTAGTAGCCAGGCACTGCGTCGCCAGTGTCGGGCGCGGGGGTGTGGGCATTTGCATGCGAACTCATATTTCAGCTCCTTTCCAACCAAGTCTCGAAAACTTCGATTCGCAATCCATCGTTCTTGGAACCCGCATATCTCGGCCACAATTCACTGAGCGGGATGGCAACACGATAGTAGTGGCGCTTGACTCCTGCGTTCCGGCCGAATCCCTCATCCTCGTTGTTGATGGCCGCCGGCTCGACGACAGCTTCTACACGGGCGCGTTTGCCCCGAATGTAGGTCGGCACGCGGTAGTGCCCGACAGGAAAGCGCATCGAGATTTTGACGATATCGCCCACTTGGAAGAGCGGGTCTGCACCCTCCGCTTTCACAAAGTTTGTTAGTGGTTTCAGTGAGTGTCCAAGTCCCTGTGACATTGTCTAGGTCCTCCTGGTCGTGGTCGGCCTTGCTGCAACGTTTTCATCAGACCTTCTCCACCAGAGGTGAATAAATCCGCCACTCACCAACTGGCAACCAGGGCTAATGCATTTGCTGTGCCACTTCGTTCGCCTGATGCGCACTCGTGATCGTCTTGAAATGCAGTGTTTCTTGACGGCCGGCTTCCGGACAGGGTGTTATCAAAGATGTGCAGTCCATATCGGTGTCAGAATCCAACGCAGAGTGTGCAAAGATGCACAGCGTCCGGCCAGAACGTAGCCGGAGGTCACCTTCAATCTCGAACTGCGGCTGTAGCAGTGACCTTGCAGTGTAAGTGAGCGGTACCGCATTTGCGTCAGATTGCCGAAAGCTGTGAAAAGGTGAACGTTCAGTGCAGTCAGATTGGCGAAATTGGCTCGGTTGACGCGATTGAAGCAGCTCAATCGCAGCGTTAGAATGACACGCACGTTGGTGCCAGAGGCTACTCACAAGGGGCAAGCGGGTCCACTTAGGATTCGCCGGCACTCAACCGACCTGGAAGAAAATGAACTCGTCAGGTAAGGACAAGAGGGAGTCCGTCGCGCATCGATCGTTCGGGACGCCGCGCCTGATGTACCT
>Ga0210406_10002876_pt1 | contig 19210 bp, 20 predicted proteins | sample IncBWC30MmetaG_FD_155454 | JGI IMG/M metagenome (GOLD analysis project Ga0210406, IMG submission 155454) | Forest soil microbial communities from Barre Woods Harvard Forest LTER site, Petersham, Massachusetts, United States - Inc-BW-C-30-M | ecosystem: Environmental > Terrestrial > Soil >... | reverse complement strand
ATCGCGCAAACCGACTTCGAGATCGGCCTTGGGATGACCGCCGGTGTGGCAATCGTTGAAAAAGCTCTCGAGTTCCGTCTCCACAGGATTGGTGTCTTCGTCGCTCACCATCACGCCTTTGGAATAGAGCCAGCGCCGGGCGAATTTCATTTCGCGCTGGAGGAACGAATCGCTATTGTCGATCTTGAGCTGATCGGTCGCCATAATTATCGGCAACCCTCTTTGGCTGCTGCCTAGCGCGTAACTCGCCCCGGCTGCCATAGACGGCGCGTTGCCTTCGGCTTTTTGCACAACGACTTTGGATGGATCGCGGAACCACATGGCCGTAGGCATGGTCGATTCGCCATCGCCTACCGTAATTTCGATAGCCCCGCCGGTGCCCATGATCAACTCGCCGAATTCCGGCCGCGTGCTTTCCAGGAAGGGGAGGTGCACGTTGGTCGAAATCGCGCTATAGATCACCTTGCGGCCATTCGGATATTTGTAAATGAGCTGGATGTTATCGAAGACGTCGCGCCCATCTTTCCAGGTGTCCAAACCGCCCACGCCGACCACGAATTCGGGCGAGCCACCAAATATCCAATCCGCGACGTCGATCTGATGAGAGGCCAGCTCCGCTGCCAAGCCGCCCGAATATTCGCGATAGAGCCGCCAATTGAAGCCGTTCATCATCCAACCTGGATTGCGATGCCACATGGCCTCGATATGCGTCACATCGCCGAGTACGCCTTTGTCCACCAGTTCCTTGGCGAGCTGATAAAACTTGCTGTAGCGGCGTTGCAATCCGACCTGCAGCACCTGCTTAGGATACTGGGGGACTAACGCGCGTAAGGCGTGCAGCTCCTCCGGTTTGAAAACCAGGCTCTTCTCACAGAAAACATGCTTGCCGGCCTGCAGCGCGTCTTTGGTAACCTCGAAATGCTCGAAGAGCGGCACCGCGATCAGTACCGCTTCGACATTCTTGTCGGAGAGCAGTTCGCGGTAATCCTTGTACTTTATTGGATTGGTCCCAATGGCTGCGGCCGCCTTGTCTAACCGCCCGTCGTCGAGATCGCAGACCGCAGCACAATGTCCGTTGTCGACCTTGGCGAGATGCTCCAGCAAATATGAGCCACGCCCGCCCGTGCCGATCATGCCGTACTTCATCTGATCGGAAGCGGCATGTCCCTTCAGGATTGCTGGCGCCCCTTCTAGCTCGCCAACAGCAGCCACCGCAGTCACCACGCCGGCGGTCTTTATGACGTCGCGGCGAGTGGGATTCGAGTTCTCTCCCATGACTTCTCCTTAAGACCAAAGTCTAGCAAAAGCGGTTTGGGAGCTGGTTCAATTAGTGGGCCGCTCTGGAGGCAATTCGGCGGCGAGGCTACTCGCCGCTCTCTTCGAGGAAACAGCTTTCAAACGCGCGGTCGAGTAAATCGTCCGTGAGCTGGTAGGGCAGTTTTTCGAACTGGATCAAGTCGATAGCGTGTGACAGGACGTCACGCGGTTGGCAACGGCGGAAGGGCTTGCCCGTACACCGGTAGTGTTTCTCGATGAAGCGGCTGAGACTGCTCTCCTCAAAGGGCAGCTCTTTGGACGCGCAGAACCCCCGGAAAATGCTAGTGAACTCGCCCTGGTCGGGACTGCGCATCAGCATCTTGTATTGAATCCGGCGCAAGAAGGCTTCGTCCCCCAATTGATCGGGCTTAAGATTGGTCGAGAAGATCAGGAATGCCTCAAACGGAACCGTCATCTTCCCGCCACTGAAAAATTTCAAGTAGTCGATGCGCCGTTCCATGGGGACGATCCAGCGATTAAGCACCTCGGCTGGGCTGCACATTTGCCGGCCGAAGTCATCTATCAGATAAATGCCGTTGTTAGCCTTCACCTGATAAGGCGCGTCGTAGACTTTGGAGGTAGCGTTATAGTTCAGGTCCAGCATTTGAAGAGTCAATTCGCCGCCGGTGACAATGAACGGACGCCGGCACTTGATCCAGCGGCGATCGTAGTGGTGCTGCAGCGCCAAAACCGATTGCTCCTGTTCGTCCTGCACGGGCTGATGATAGACCGGATCGAACACCTGGATGATGGAGCCCTGGGATTCGATGGCGTGGGGGACGTAAATACAAGAGTCGTCCACATTTCCGAGTGCTTCGGCGAGAAACGTTTTTCCGTTGCCGGGTTGGCCATAGATGAGGAACGAATTGCCGGAGCTGACGGCCGGCCCGATCTGCGCCAGGATTCTCGGCGTCACCACCATCTTTCGATAAGCCGCTGCTAGCGCCTCTTTGGTGAGCCAGCCGTCGGCGCGACGCTGTCTGCGAACAATGTAGGTGTATTGATACAGCGGAACCGGGGCCGGCCCGCTATATTGATTCGATTCCAGACACTCCCGCGCATAGTTGCGTCCGGTTTCGGTCAGAGCGAACAAAGAAGTACTGGCGCCCATGCCGAGGGACGTTTTCGCTTGTATGAAGTGCTGGCGTTTCAGGAATTCGATCAGCTCTTCAATCAGGCTGAATTTCAGACCCAGCGCCTCGGACAAATCACGGCCCAGCATGTCGCCGCGGGCGTACAGCAGCTTCATTACGAGCTGCTCCACGACGGAACGTGCCAAGCCGGTCTCCTCTAAAGTTTCCGGTAAAGGGGGCGTAATACTCTGGTCTTCAGCCTGGACTTCCATTTCCAGGATCGATGCGGTTGCCATGTGTTTGAAAATTAATTTTGCCGTGGTACGCCCCGTACTGCAATAGGACGTTGGTCCTTATTTCCCTAGGTTGAAATCCCAAGTGACAGCCATTAGGCCTACCGACTGTCAGCGAGATACCACTATGCCCTCTCCCGCGGAGAGAGTTTTAGATGTAAACCGGGAAATTAGAGCAAGACCGCCCTGATGTCACCACGCGAGCACGTTCCGGCCTTCGACGCGCCAGCGTTCCGAAAGAATGATCCGGATCGCCTGGCTGTAGATGCGATGCTCCTGTTTGAGAATGCGCGCCGCCAGCGATTCTTCGGTGTCATCATCGAGGACCGGCACGGCAGCCTGCAGAATAATCGGGCCGGCGTCCAGCTGCTCATCCACGAAATGCACCGTGCAGCCACTGATCTTGACACCGTGATCGAGAGCTTGCTGCTGTGCGTCGAGTCCCGGAAAGGCCGGCAGCAGCGAGGGATGAATGTTCAGAATCCGCATGGGGAACGCCCGGCAAAACTCGGCGCTGAGCAGCCGCATGAAACCCGCCAGGCAAACCAGCTCGACGCCGCGCACCTTGAGTTCTTCCACTACGCGACGATCATAGCCTTCCCTTGAAACACCCTTCGACGGAACGCACAGCGCGGGTAAACCTCGCTCGCGAGCGATAGCTAAGCCGCGCGCTTCTTCACGGTTAGAGATTACCGCGGCGATCTCGGCCTGTAAGCGGCCGGCCGCGACGTTGTCGGCAATCGCTTCGAAATTCGATCCGCGTCCGGAGAGCAGGATGCCCAGCCGCTTCAACCGCGCGCCCCGGTATCGCCAACGTAGACGACCCGCTCCCCACGTCCCTCGATCACCTCTCCGATCTCCGGACATGGTTCGCCGAGCAGCGCGAGAGTTGCTCGCGTTTTGGCGACATTCCGTTTAGCCACAACCAGAATCATCCCGATTCCGAGGTTGAATGTCCGCCGGTAGTCCACTAGATCGATCTCGCCGATATCGCGCAGACGCTCGAAGATGGGCGGGATGGTCCAGGTCGAAACATCGATCCTCGCGGCCAGTCCTTCGGGGAGAATCCGCGGCAAGTTGCCGGTGATTCCCCCACCGGTAATATGAGCGGCGCCCTTCAACATCTTGGCATCGATTAACCCGCGGATCGGCTTCAGATAGCTGCGGTGTACCTTCAGCAGCTCTTCTTGCAGCGAAGGATCCATCCGATACCCGGCGACTTCGAAAAGCAGCTTGCGAGCAAGTGAATAGCCATTGGTGTGTAAGCCGTTCGAAGCGAGACCCACTAGAACATCACCCGCACGGATCGTCTTGCCGGTCAACATCTCGTTCCGTTCCACGGCGCCGACGATGAACCCGGCCAGGTCGTATTCGCCGGGCTGATAGATGCCGGGCATCTCGGCCGTCTCGCCGCCAATCAGGGCACAACTGTTATTCCGGCAGCCCCGGGCCACGCCTTCGATGACCTGGCCGGTGACCTCGGCATCCAGCTTGCCGGCTGCGAAGTAATCGAGGAAAAATAGCGGGACTGCTCCCTGAACCGCAATGTCGTTGACACAGTGATTCACTAAATCTTCGCCGACGGTGTTGTGCCGACCGGTCTGGAATGCGATCTTCAGCTTGGTGCCGACCCCGTCGGCGGAACTGACCAGCACTGGATTTTTCCACCCGGCCAGCAGATAGCCGGCTCCAAAGCTGCCTATATCGGTAAGCACGTCGCGCGTGAAGGTGCCCCGCGCGTGCTTTCGAATAAGGGCAACGGCGCGATCGCCCTCATCAATATTGACGCCCGCGTCCTTGTAACCAATTCTCTTTTTCAACGCCATTTCATTCACCAACCCAGCGGAAATTCTATAATAAGCGATTGGCTATGAAGCGACTGTCTCTACTGCTGCTAATTGCGCCGACGTTGTTCGCCGATGCTCCCAGCTGCATCGCGATTCACAATGCGCGCGTGATTCCGGTGAGTGGTCCGGCCATCCCGCGAGCGAATATCATCCTGCGCAATGGTCTGATTGAAGCGGTGGGCGCGGATGTCGCCGTTCCCGCGGATGCCTGGGTCATCGAAGGCGACGGCCTCACCGTATATCCAGGGCTCATTGACGCGCTGAGCACTTTTGGAATCCCGGACGCAGCGCCGGTCGTGACCACCGGTGGCGGACGCGGAGGTGGACCCAATCAGCCGCCGCAGCCCGCTCCGGCGACCCCAGCGCCGGCGAATCCGCCGGCCCGTGGACCCGAAGATCGTCCTTACACCACCAGTTGGATTCGGGCTGCCGACCTGGTGCGGCCCACCGACCGCCGAATCGAATCGGCACGGGCGGAAGGCTTCACCACGGCCGTCACTTTCCCGGCGCGCGGAATCTTCGCTGGTCAGGGGGCCATCGTCAATATGGCGGGCGAGAAAGCCGGCGACATGGTGGTGGACGACAATGCCGGTCAATACGTGACATTCATCACGTCGCTTGGATTCGGCGGCGGCTTTCCGAATTCGCTCATGGGCGTGATCGCCTACGTCCGCCAGGTTTATTTGGATGCCGACCACTATCGGCTTGCGAAGCAGTTCTACAATGCCCACGCGCGCGGAACCCAGCGTCCCGAATATGATCGCGCGCTCGAGGGGGTCCTCGATTCCGCGCGTGTTTTGCTCCCCGCGACGCGCCGCATTGATGTGGATCGCTTGCTGCGCTTTGCCGACGAGTTGCACTTGAAAGCAGTGCTGTACGGTCTTCCGGAAGGTTATCGCTCGGCCGACCTATTGAAAAAGGCCAACGCCGCGGCGCTGGTCAGCCTGCGTTGGCCTGAGCGAGCCCGAGAGAGCGATCCCGAGGAGATCGACACACTGAATGTGCTCGAACTTCGCGACCGGGCTCCTTCGACACCGGCCATTCTCGCTAAGAACGGCGTCAAGTTCGCACTCTATTCCGGCGGCATCGACCGTCGCGCCGATCTGATTCGCTCCGTTAAGCGCGCGCTCGACGCTGGACTCTCCGCCGATGACGCCTTGCGCGCCATGACTCTCTCGGTCGCCGAAATCTACGGCGTTGCCGATCGCCTCGGCAGCATCGAAAAGGGCAAGATCGCAAATCTGGTAGTGACGAAAGGCGACTTGTTCCAGGACCGGACCGAAGTGAAATACGTCTTTGTGGATGGAGTCAAGTTCGAACCGGTTGAAGAGCCTCTTCCGCAGGGTGCGCGCCCTGATGGTACGCCAGGTCCAACTGGCGATGTTCCGTCTGGAAGTGTTCCGCCTCGAAGTGTTCTGGGTAGAGGTAATCAATGAAGCTCCTACTTCTTGCTGGCGCGTTTGCTGCCACCATGCTGGCCGCGCCGCCGATTGTCATACAAAACGCCACGGTCCTGACCGTCACCAAAGGGACGCTCAACACTGGATCGATTCTCATTCGCGATGGCAAGATCGCGGAAGTGGGCGAAAAAGTGAATGTGCCCGCGGACGCCACGGTTGTCGATGTTTCAGGTAAATTCGTGATGCCAGGCATTATCGATTGCCATTCGCACATCGCGGCCGACAGCATCAACGAAGGCAGCGTATCGGTGTCAGCAATGGTCAGCATAGAAGACGTTTTGAATCCCGACGACATCTCCATTTATCGAGCCTTGGCCGGCGGCGTAACCACCGCCAATGTCCTCCACGGCAGCGCCAACGCCATCGGCGGTAAATGTTCCGTGCTGAAAATGCGTTGGGGTAAGGACGCGCACGACATGATCTTCGAGGGCGCCATGCCGGGCATCAAATTCGCGCTTGGCGAAAATCCCAAGCGGGCGGGCAATCCGACTGGCCAGCGCGTCGGCGCGGCGAACGTTCCCCCACGTTATCCGGCCACGCGCATGGGCGTCGAGGACGTGATTCGCGAAGCATTCACCCAGGCTAAAGCCTACCAGCAATCCTGGAAGGACTATAACGAGAAAGTCGCCCGCGGCGAGCAGGCTCTGGCGCCACGCCGGGATCTCAAGCTCGAACCCCTAGTGGAGGTGTTGGAAGGCAAGCGCCTGGTGCACGCGCACTGCTATCGCGCCGATGAGATCCTGATGCTGCTGCGCGTCGCCGATGAGTTCGGCTTCAAGATCCGTACGCTGCAACATGTGCTGGAAGGCTACAAGGTGGCCAAAGAGATCGCCGAGCATGGCGCCGGCGCATCCACGTTCAGCGACTGGTGGGCGTTTAAGCTCGAAGCCTACGACGCCATCCCATACAATGCCGCCATCATGGTGCGCAAGGGCGTCCTGGTATCGCTCAACAGCGATTCGGCGGAGCTGATGCGGCACCTCAATGACGAAGCGGCCAAGACCATGAAGTACGGCGGCCTGAGCGAAACCGAAGCTCTATCGCTCATTACCATCAATCCAGCCAAGCAACTGATGATCGACAACCGGGTCGGCTCCATCGAAGCCGGCAAAGATGCAGACCTCACTGTCTTTGACAAGCATCCGCTATCCAACTTCTCAAAAGTGGAAAAAGTCTATATCGACGGCCAGCTCTATTTCGATCGCGACCATGACTTAGCCGAACGGCCCGTGCACGACGCCGAGAAGAAGAAGCTCCTGGACAAGCAGAATGAACAACAACGAAGGCCAGCGCCCGGCGTGGCGAGGAGGCCCGCTGCATGAAATCCGTCGCGTTCGCGGTTTTGTTCGCTTTTCCGCTCTTGGCCGGCAATGACGACAGCTTCCTGATCCGCGGCGCGACCGTGCATCCGGTGGCCGGCGCCGAGATTCAGAATGGGTCCGTACTGGTGAAGGATGGAAAAATCGTGGGCGTGGGCCGCAGTCTGGCCGCACCTAAAGGCGTCCGCGTTATCGAAGGCAAAGGGCTGCACGTTTACCCTGGCATGATCGACTCCGCGACGCAACTGGGACTCTCGGAGATCGGCTCGACGCGAGAGAGCGTCGATACTGGCGAATTAGGCAAGTTCGATCCTCAGCTTCGGGCCGAAGTCGCGATAAATCCGGCCAGTGAACACGTCCCGGTTACGCGCGCTAACGGCATCACGACCGTGATCAGTCTTCCGATGAGTGGCGGTGAAGGTGGCGGAAGGCGCGGGGCGGGTGCTGGCAACATCATCGCGGGCCAGGCGGCTCTGGTTCATCTGGACGGCTGGACTTGGGAAGAGATGGACGTGAAGAAATCGGCCGGAATGGCCATGCGCATCCCCACCATTCTTTCCCTGGGTGGACGATTCGGCGGCGACCTTCCGCCTGATATTGCCCAGCGCTTCTCTTATCCTGAAGCCAAGAAGAATTACGACGCCGAACTGCGCGAGCTGCGAGAGTTTTTCGAAGAGGCTCGCCGCTATCAAAAAGCGAAAGCCGCCAACGTCAAAGGCTTCCAACCCGACTTGAAGTTCGAAGCTATGCTTCCGGTGCTTGATGGCAGTGAGCCCCTAGTAATCATGGCCAACCGCGAGCGCGCCATTCACGATGCCGTGCAATTCGCCGATCAGCAGAAAGTACGCGTCGTCATCGCTGATCCGCGCGAGATCGGCAAAATGGGGCCCGAGCTGAAGGCGCGCAATATTCCTGCTATTCTCGGCCCGACGCTCGCCCTGCCGCTGCACGAGGACGATCCCTACGATGCCGCCTTCACATTACCCGATCAGTTTTTCAAAGCCGGCGTTAAGTTTGCATTCGGTAGTTTCGATAACGAATTCGTTCGCAACCTGCCGTATCAGGCCGCAACGGCGGTCGCTTTCGGATTGCCATATGAAGAGGCGCTGAAAGCGATTACCATAAATCCCGCGCAGATCTGGGGCGTCGCCGATAAGCTTGGATCGATCGAAGAAGGGAAGTCGGCTGATCTGATGGTGACCGATGGCGATCCGCTGGAAGCCAAGACTCAGGTCAAGCAGCTTTTCATCAAAGGCAAGACTGTCGACCTGGACAACAAGCAAAAGCGGCTGTACGAAAAATATTTGAACCGGCCGTGAGAGCGCCCGCTAGTCGATGAATCCGCGCCAGGTCTTGCCACGGCCATCGCGGAGCACTATGCCGAAGCTGTCGGAAACACCTGTGATGGTGCGGCCGTTGGGATCGCGGAACGTATAGCGAACCTGGTCGTCAGAAACTTTTTCAGCCGTGCCATGCCAAACGTTGCCGAACTCGTCGCGCAAACGAAGATGATCACCGTGCCCGAATCCATAAAGGCGTGTCGAGGTGCCCTCTTCTTCAAAATTGAAGAAGCCCCCCGGCATCTTGGTGTGAACCCGTTTGCGCTTAAAGATGCCCTTGTGGATCATCAACTCCATTATCAGGGCTTTGGTAAGATTTGGGGATAGATTGATTTACTTAGTACTCTAACGGGGACCTACCTACGCACCGTCACGCCATCAGGCTACTACGGGTTTAACCACCGCCACGCCCAGACCTCGCATTTTTTCCGTCAACGCCTGATAAATCGCTTCATTCGGATAGCAGCCGGTGATAGCGCCGCCCGACCCGGCGAAATTCGCCGTAGCTCCCACGCTGCGCGCCGCTTCGATCATCTCCACGTTTCCGCGGCTGATCTTGTACAACTTCGCCCGCAAGTCGAAGTTGGCGTCAATCAAGCGATTCAATGTCTCATAATTGCGTTCCAGGAGAGCTGCGCGGCCCTGCTCCGCATAACCTGCCCACGTCCGCATAGCTTCCAAGACTTCTGGATCGCCCTGGCGCCACCGCTCACGAACGTTATTGTGGAAAACCTCGGTCCCTTCACTGAGGCTGGTGCGATAACCCATATAAACGCTCGGCAACAAACCCGGATCCAAACGCTCATAATTCCCGTAGCCCTGCTTCTCGATCAGGTGCTTCGAGAAATCCATGTAGACCAGGCCTTCGTAAACCTGAATCACGCGGTCTTGCAGGCCCGCCGGAACTCCCAGTTCCTTGGTTTCTGTCTCCAGGACCAGATTCGCCTGCACCGGTAACGGAATCTCAACATGGAAATATTGACACAACGCACGAAGCGCCGCCGTAATAATGGAACTGGATCCGCCCATCCCGAGACGCAGCGGAATAGTGGATTCGTACTCGATGGTGAAGTTGCGGTGCTCTAGCTGCAGTCCCTTCTCGCGGCAATAATCCATGAAGCGCACGATCAGCGCCTGGATGATGCGGATTCCTCCATAATAGCCACGCCAGCGCGTCGCTTCATAAAGGTCGTCCAGGCTTTCAAAGACCGGCATATCAGCTTTAGAAGCACGAATCTCTAATCGCGCGCTCGGATACAGCAGCACGCGCGCGCGGAAATTCCGGACTAAGAAAGAAATCGTCTTGCCGTAGTAGCCGTCGGAGGGATTACCCAGGAGACCCGCCCGAGCGTAAGCGTAAGTCTCGATCGTCACATTCTCCAGTCTAATACTGGTTCAGTGTAATACCGGTTCAGTGTGATACTGGAGGTTTGCCGTCGCGTCGTAGGCTTCGGTCTGCGACACGAATCATCTGATGAGACTTGTATTGCAGCGCGTGAAAGAAGCTCAGGTCTATGTAGATGGCAAAACCGTTGGCTCTATCTCAAGTGGTTTGCTGATTCTCATTGGTGTCGCGTCCTCCGATACTCGGAAAGACGCCGAGTATCTTGCGGACAAGATCATTTACCTACGCATTTTTCCGGACGCCGAGCGCCGCATGAATAGGAGTATCCTGGAAGTAGGAGGCAGCCTGTTAGTCGTCTCGCAATTTACCTTGTATGGAGATTGCAAAAAAGGCCGTCGTCCAAGTTTTGATCAAGCAGCGCCGCCCGAACAGGCTCGCCAGCTTTATGAATACTTTGTCGAAAGGTTAAGTTCAAGAAACGTTATTGTGCAGACCGGCGTCTTTCAAGCCGAGATGCAAGTCCACCTGGTAAACGATGGGCCGGTGACTTTTGTGCTCGATTCACCGGAAGGGCAATTGCCACCTGTATGACTATTAGTTAGGCATCATCTAAGAAAGAGGAGTTGAAATGCCTCGCGCAAATTTAATTGGAAACAACGCGCTCCTGACTGCGGCTCTGGAGGGTCTGGAACTGCAAAAGAAGCGCATCGATGAGCAGATCCAAGAGGTTCGATCCCTGCTAGGGAAGGGACGGCGAGGTCGTCCGCCTAGCTCCAACCATCAGCGAGGCAGTGGCCGCCTTAGTGCCGCGGCGCGCCGCCGCATCGCTGTTGCTCAAAAGCGGCGGTGGGCCGAGTATCGTAAGTCAGCAGCGTCCAAGGCTGGATAGATCCAGTTGAAACGCTGAACGATTTCCTGCACTGATCCGTCCGCCACTAACTTACCTTTCTCGAAGAAGACGGCACGGGTCGCCAGCGCGGCGGCGAAGCGGGTGTGATGAGTAACGATCAGCTTAGCCTGCGGAAGACCCGCGAGTAAGTGAAGTAAGTTGCCTTGCGCGGGCGGATCAAGAAATGTCGTCGGTTCGTCCAGCACCAGGATCTCCGGTTGCATCGCCAGCACGCCTGCCAGCGCCGCTCTCCGTTTCTCCCCCGCACTCAGATGATAAGGCGCTTTGTTGATAACATGTTCCATCCCCGCTTGCGCCAGGGCCGTCTTGGCTGTCGCGAGCGCCTGCTCCGGCGTCAAGCCTTGATTGAGTGGACCGAATGCTACATCCTCTAACACCGTGGGCATGAACAGTTGTTCGTCGGAATCTTGAAACACCACGCCAACTTTAGACCGGACGCGTGCAAGCGTGTCTTTATTAACTTCCATCCCACACACCGCGACGCTGCCTTTCCCCCGCAAAATCCCGTTCAAATGCAGCACGAAAGTGGTTTTTCCAGAGCCATTCGCGCCAAGAACCGCTACCGTTTCGCCGGCATGCAGCGTGAAATTAACGCCATCCAAAGCCTTGGTGCCATCTTCATATTGGAAACAAAGGTCGCGGACCTCGATCAACGGCGTCATTGAATGCGCACCAGGATCAGGAAGGCGGCGATCGTCAGCGTGAACAAACCGTCCGCCACCCCGAACTGAAGGCGCCTGAGCAGCGCGAATTTCCCAGAGAACGCGCGCGCCATCATCGCACGATGAATTCCCTCGGCACGGTAATAGGAGCGCGCGAACAAAACTGCCAGCGCCCCGGCCGCCGCGCGAAAGCCCAATCGCCGCCGGCGTTCCGTTCCTCGCCGGCAAGCCGCGGCCAATCGCAGATGCTGCGCTTGTTCGGAAACCACGAAAAGATAGCGATAGAGAAACTGCGCTACCAGCACTAGCAGACGCGGTACTCCCAGCGCTTCAAGCCCACTGAGCAGGAGGGGTAGAGGGGTCGTGCCGACAACCAGCAAGACTGCAACCGTCGAAAGATAGCTCTTTTCCAAAAGGCCCACTGCTCGCAGCCGGTCGCCGGCCAGCCAGCTGATCAGTCCGAAAGTGAGCGAGAACGGCAAGACCGTCATGGCGCGCAACAAAAGACTTCCGGGCGGCAGCCCAGCGATCAGGATTCCCGCCAACAGCACCACCGCATCGATGGCAAGTGTCAGGAACGCGTCCGGGGCCGTTGTCGCCAGGACAATCAGAAATGCCAGCAGGGCCAGTATCTTCGCGCGCGGATCCCGAATATGCAGCGGGCTGGACCCTTGGCTCCACTGATCCATCAAGACGTGATGCATCAGGCGCTCCGGCGACGGCCGATCATCTTGGCAAACGCCACGCACACGGCATAAACCACCAACAGTCCGGTGAGCCCCGCGGTGGCACGGCGCAGCCAAGCCGAATCGAAGTGGCCGGCGGCATAGTCGGCGAAAGGCGCGTGAAAACCAGTGCTGGCCGCTAAGCCGAGCTGTATGCCCAAGCGCTGTATCCCATCCGGCGCCGACGAGGCCCATAGGAATCCCACCAGTCCCAGCGCCAGTGCAACTCCGCTCAACACCGAGAGCGCGCGCCAGTTCGATGCTTCCGGTTTTTGAACCAGGCCGGGATTGAGCTTTTCGATAGCTTGTACCACGGAAATTGTTATCGCGCTTTCGATCAACGCGCTTATCGCAAACAGAGCCATCGACACCAGGATCAACGGCCGCGGCATGGCGACGCCGGAAATCAGCAGCTCGCCTAGAGCCAATGAACCGCTGACCATCACGGACAAAAACGCACCAATGAAGATTGCAGACCTTCGCCGCCGTGCTCCCCACGTCCAAAAGGGCAGATATCCGGCCAGCACTCCGGCCACCGCCATGTTAAAGACATTCGCTCCCAGAGCCAGCACTCCGCCGTCCTGAAAAACGAAGGCCTGAATGGCGATGATGACAGTCATCACGATTGTTGCCGGCGCCGCGCCCAACGTGAACGCCAGCAATGCGCCGCCAACCAGGTGCCCGCTGGTCCCGATGCCCACGGGAAAATTGATCATCTGGGCCGCGAATACGAAGGCGCCCATCACGCCCAATAGTGGAATGCTGGTGTCTTCCAACTCCCGCCCGGCATGTCTCACCATGAGCCCAACGGCGGGGATGCTCACCGCGTCCAGCGTGGCCCACACCGGCGTGGACAGAAAATTGTCCGGGATATGCATTCGGCTGACGCTTCAAAGTAGCACGATTTTTTAAAGCGTGTGACGCCGCCAATCCTCTCGCCCGCTTGTTACCCTGTCTATACAAATGAGCGAGCTCAGCCGTATTGGCGTGGCTATCGATTCCAAATTGCTGAAGAAGTTCGATCACCTGATCGGAACCCGCGGATATACCAATCGTTCTGAAGCATTCCGCGATCTGATCCGCGATGAGCTGGTACAACAAACCTGGGAGCGCCCCGACAGCAACGTGGTCGGTACAGTCACCCTGGTGTACGACCATCACGTCCGGCTCCTCAACGAAAAGCTAACCGACTTGCAGCATTCGCACTTCCACCACATCCTTTCCACTCTCCACGTTCACCTGGACCACGACAATTGTCTCGAGGTGCTGGTGGTCAAGGGACGCGTGAGCATGGTTAAGAAAATTGCGGACGCCTTGATCAGCACCAAAGGCGTTAAGCATGGCCGGCTGACCATTACGTCCACGGGCGCCGAGTTGTGATCGTCGGCATCGGAATCGACCTGGCCGAAGTCGACCGCATTCGCGCGGCCATCGAACGCTACGGCGACCGGTTTATCGGCCGCATCTACACTACTACGGAAATTGCCTACGTCGAGCGAAAAGCGAATCGCTACGAACGCTATGCCGCCCGCTTCGCAGCTAAGGAGGCCGGCATGAAGGCCATCGGCACCGGCTGGAAACGCGGAGTTCGCTGGCAGGACTTCGAAGTCTCAAATCTGCCGTCCGGCCGCCCCACGCTGCAGTTCCACGGCGTCGCTTCGCAAATCGCGGATAGCCTCGGTGTTCGCAATATTGCACTTTCGCTAACTCACACGGCTGAACAGGGCTTGGCGATTGTAATTCTTGAATCATAGGAACGAAACCACCGGCTGAGTTGGCCGTCCAATAAGGGTATGCATCGTCTGACTCTGATTCTGCTTGCGTGTTCGTTCACGACCGCTTTCGCGGCCGAGCACATATTTTCGTTTGGGATCAAAGGTGGCGTCCCGCTGACCGATGCCTTCACCGACAGCACCACCAGGGGGGTCGATGTGATCACTCACACGTTCTCCAACACCAAGAACTATGTTATCGGTCCTACTGTCGAACTTTCGCTGCCGTTCGGATTCGCAGTTGAGGCCGATGCCTTATATCGCCCGCTCAATCTTACAACCGACATCACGGTGGTCCCCAAGCCGCTGGCGCATTATTCTCCGAACATCAATTCCTGGGAATTTCCGATTCTCGGGAAATATCACTTCCTGCACACGCCCATTGTCAAGCCATATGTCGAGGCCGGCCCCATTTTTCGCCATGTCGGCTCGCAGGGCTCGTACCTGTCAAACTCCGGTTTCGCGATTGGCGGCGGTGTGGACTTTAAACTCTTGCTGGTGAAGATCACTCCCGAGCTTCGTTATTCGCGCTGGGGTGGCGACGCAGCCTCCACATTCTTCGTGCCGCCGTCGCAGCTGAACCAAGCCGAGTTCCTGATTGGAATATCCTTCTAACGCTAGAATCAACTCGACCCAAGGTAAAGGAACCTCGCGATAAAAAGGATCGTGAGCACATATACCATCCAGTTGACGCTACGAAATTCGCCACGCGCGATCTTCAATACCGTATAAGCGACGAACCCGAACGCCAGGCCGTTGGCGATGCTGAAAGTAAGTGGAATGGTGACGATCGTCAGAAACGCTGGCACTGAAATCACCGGGTTCGACCACGGTATCTCCGCAGCGTGGGCGATCATTAGCGAACCGACCACAATCAGCGCGGGCGCTGTCGCCGCTGCCGGAATCGCTCCCACCGCCGGAGCGATGAACATGGCGATCAAGAACAGAATGCCGGTCGTGATCGCCGTTACTCCCGATCGGCCCCCCGCCGCTACCCCAGCCGCGCTCTCGATGTAGCTGGTCACCGTGGAGGTCCCCGCCAGGGAGCCGACAATCGTCGCCGCGCCATCGGAAAAAAGAATCCGGTTGATGCGCGGGATTTGGTTTGTCTGATCGAACAACCGCGCCTGTTTCCCGACAGCGACTAAGGTTCCGATGTTGTCGAAGAGATCTACGAATAGAAAGACGAACACGATCTCGACCAATCCGTAACTCAGCGCGCCCCGGATATTCAAGTGAAAGGCAGTGGCCGTGATGTCCTGGAATGAGTAAGTCTGCGGTTGCCAGCGCACCAGCCCGAACACAACGCCCAATGCCGTGGTCCCGAGAATGCCAATCAGAATGGCGCCGCGAATCTTCCAGGCCATCAAAGAAGCGATCAGCAGCAGTCCGAAAATCGCGAGCAGCGTGTCAGGGTTTCGCAGATTGCCCAGACTGACCAGCGTCTCCTTATTGGCCACGATGATTCCTGAATTGTGAAGTCCGATGAACGCGATGAATAGCCCGATGCCGACCGCCACGGCCGCGTATAGCTCAAACGGGATCGCGGACACGATCATCTGTCGCACGCCCACCGCTGTAAGAATTAGAAATGCCATGCCCGAAAGAAATACCGCGCCTAACGCCGTCTCCCACGGCACACCCAAGCCTTTCACCACCGAATAAGTGAAATAGGCGTTGAGTCCCATGCCCGGCGCGAGCGCGATCGGATAGCGCGCCAGAATGCCCATCAGCAAGCTGCCGAACGCCGCGCAAAGACACGTTGCTGCCACCACCGCGGTTAACGGCATGCCGGTCTCATGCAGAATCGCCGGATTTACGAAGATGATGTACGCCATGGTGACAAAAGTCGTACATCCGGCCAAGATTTCCGTGCGCCAGTTGGTCCCGAGTTGGCGAAGTTGAAAGTATTGCTCGAGGCGGGCCCTCACGGAGTTTGTTCAATTCTAGCAGCGCAACGCGATACACTGGTTTTCAAGAGGATCATATTGTGTTAGTCGTAATGCGAGCGCACGCGAGCGACGCCGAAATCGCGGGCGTTTGCGAAAAAATCCAAAGTCTGGGCTTTCGCCCCCACGTTATGCCTGGGGCCGAGCGCACCGCTATCGGGATCACTGGTAACCATGGTCCGGTGCCGTCGGCTGAGTTCGAAAGCCTGGCCGGCGTCGCCGAAGCAATTCCGGTTTCAAAGCCCTACAAGCTGGTCAGCCGGGAAGTGAAGCCGGACAATACCGTCGTTGAGATCCGTGGGACGCTGGTCGGCGGAGCCGAGCTGGCACTCTGCGCCGGCCCATGCTCGGTCGAAAGCCGCGAACAAATTCTGGCTGCGGCCAGAGCCGTGAAATCCGGTGGTGGCCAATTACTGCGCGGCGGAGCCTACAAACCCCGCACGTCACCATATGCGTTTCAGGGCTTGGGTGAAGAGGGCCTGCGATATCTGGCCGAAGCTCGCGACGAAACTGGACTCGGCATTGTCACCGAGGCAATCGATGTCGAAACATTCGATCTGGTCGAAGAATTCGCCGACTGCATCCAGATCGGCGCTCGCAACATGCAGAACTTTTCGCTGCTGCGCCGCGCCGGCCGTGCGCGCAAACCGGTCCTTTTAAAGCGCGGCATGTCGTCCACGCTCGAAGAATTTCTTATGGCAGCCGAGTACATTCTTTCGGAAGGCAATTACCAGGTGATCCTGTGCGAGCGCGGCGTGCGTACTTTCGCCGACCACACGCGTAATACCTTGGATCTCAGTGTCGTACCGGCCGTGCAAAAACTCAGCCACTTGCCGATCATCGTAGATCCCAGTCACGGCACCGGCAAACGCGACAAGGTGCATCCCATGGGCTTGGCTGCCGTGGCCGCAGGGGCGGCAGGTCTTATCGTCGAGGTGCATCCCAACCCCGATCGCGCTCTTTCCGATGGATTCCAGTCGTTGTTCCCGGATCAGTTCCGCGAACTGGCCGAAGAGTGCCGCGCCATCGCGGGGCTTCTGCAAAATCGAAGAGCGTCAGCCGAAGCGAAACTCGTGCCGGCGTTGACGTCAGCCGCCCGATGAGCACTCAGCCCAAGCCCGATTGGCAGCGCCACGGCATCCGCATTGTGCACGCCGACGAACTGGATTGCAACACGCCCCAGACCGAAGGGATGACACGCGCCGCCGCGATCGATCATGCGCGCACCGGCGCCAGTAAGCTGTGGGCCGGAACGGTGGTCGTTCAACCCAACGCGAAGACCGGAGCCCACCACCACGGCGATCTCGAGACGGTATTGTATATCGTCAAAGGCCGCGCTCGATTCCGTTGGGGCGAGCAGTTGGAATTCGTCGACGAGGCCGGACCGGGCGACTTCATCTTCGTTCCGCCCTACGTCCCTCATCAGGAAATAAATGCCAACCCGGATATCCCAGTGGAAGCAGTGGTGGTGCGCAGCGGCCAGGAGCCCATCGTCGTAAACTTGGATATTCCGAGCCCCGAGGCGCCATCGAAGACGCGCTGGATCGATCCCACTCACCGGGAATAGCGCCCCCAATTTATAGCCTTCATTAAAAATTTGGATGCTTCCAGAGTCGCCGAATGCGCTACCCTGTAAGGTTCCCCAAAGCATTGCTTTTCATCCCCAGGGAGGTTGAATGAATCCGAAAGAAGTCTTGGAGTTTGCCAAGAAAAATGAAGTCAGGCAGCTAGATTTGCGATTCGCCGATATTCCAGCATTACAGCATCACGTTTCCTATCCGATCACCGAGCTTTCCGAGGATTCCTTCCAGGATGGCTTCGGCATGGACGGCTCCAGTATCCGGGGTTGGGCAGCTATCAATGAGAGCGACATGCTCTTGATTCCCGATCCATCCACCGCATTCATCGATCCTTTCTACGAGATCAAGACCCTGGTCATGGTGTGCGATGTAATTGACCCGATCACGCGCCAGAACTACAACCGCGACCCGCGCTGGATCGCCCGGAAGGCCGAGCTTTACCTGAAGAACAGCAGCGTCGGTGATACCGCTTATTTCGGCGCCGAAGCGGAGTTTTTCATTTTCGACAACGTGCGCTTCGATCAGAACCAGCACTCCGGTTTCTATTTCATCGATGCCGAAGAAGGCCGTTGGAATAGTGGACGCGAAGGCGACAACTTGGGCTACCGGCCTCGTTACAAGGAAGGCTATTTCCCTGTTCCGCCGACCGATCATTATCAAAACTTGCGCGGCCAGATGGTCGAGACCATGATCCAGTGCGGGCTGAATATCGAGTGCCATCACCACGAGGTCGCTACCGGCGGCCAGTGCGAGATCGATCAACGCTTCGACACGCTTGTGAAGTCGGCGGACAACATGATGCTCTATAAGTACGTCATCCGCAATGTGGCGAACTTGCATGGCAAGACCGTGACCTTCATGCCCAAGCCGCTGTTTGCCGATAACGGAAGCGGCATGCACACGCACCAGAGCATCTGGAAAGGCGGGAAGCCTCTGTTCGCCGGCGATTGCTATGCGGGTTTGAGCCCGATGGCGCTGAATTATATCGGCGGCCTGCTCAAACATGCGCGCGCTCTGTCGGCCATCATTGCGCCAACGACCAACAGCTACAAGCGTCTGGTTCCCGGTTATGAAGCCCCGGTGAATCTAGCTTACTCGCGGCGTAACCGTTCCGCGGCCTGCCGCATCCCGATGTACTCCGCCAGCCCGAAAGCCAAGCGTGTCGAGTTCCGGCCGCCCGATCCAGCCGCGAATCCGTATCTCGCATTTTCGGCGATGCTGATGGCAGGCCTGGATGGCGTGCTCAATAAACTCGAGCCCGGCGAGCCGCTGGATAAGGACATCTACGATCTGTCTCCCGAAGAGATGAAGAGCGTGCCGTCGATGCCGGCCTCGCTCGAAGAAGCGTTAAGCTGCCTGGAGGACGATCACGACTTTCTGCTCAAGGGCGACGTTTTCAGCGAAGACCTGATCGATACCTTCATCGATTACAAGCGCAAGAATGAAGCCGATGCGATCCGCTTGCGGCCGCATCCCTACGAGTTCGCGCTCTATTACGACATTTAGTTACCGAGATGGAATGAGAAGGCCGGCCCCCCGGCGGGATGCGTTAAGCTCCCAATGGGTACGCACTCGAAGTGCAAAGGAGACCGGCCATGAAGAAGAATAGCACCGTCCA
>Ga0210406_10002875_pt1 | contig 19219 bp, 19 predicted proteins | sample IncBWC30MmetaG_FD_155454 | JGI IMG/M metagenome (GOLD analysis project Ga0210406, IMG submission 155454) | Forest soil microbial communities from Barre Woods Harvard Forest LTER site, Petersham, Massachusetts, United States - Inc-BW-C-30-M | ecosystem: Environmental > Terrestrial > Soil >... | reverse complement strand
AAGGACGGCGGTACCATTGCCAACGAACAGGTATTCAAGGGCTTCGGCTGCACCGGAGACAACCTCTCTCCCCCGTTGAGTTGGGATGGAGCGCCGAGCGGGACAAAGAGCTTCGCCGTCACCATGTACGATCCGGACGCGCCGACTGGCAGCGGCTGGTGGCACTGGGTTGTATTCAATATTCCTCCGGGCACGAAGTCGTTGCCCGAGGGCGCTGGCGACGTGAAGAAGAAGCTGATGCCGAAGGGCGCCATTCAGAGCCGCACCGATTTCGGAGCCGGCGGATATGGTGGCCCTTGCCCGCCGGCCGGGAACAAGCCTCATCGCTACCAAATCACGGTTTTTGCAGTTGACGTCGACAAGCTGCCGGACGCCAAGAACGATGCCGCCTCGGCTGCGCTAGTCGGGTTCGACCTAAATTTCCATACCTTGGCTAAGGCGACGTTGACAGGTTTGTACGGCCGTTGAGCGCTCGTCGCTCGCAGGATGGATAAGTCTGAGCGAAATCCATCTCCGCGCAATCGCTACCTCTCGCGAATGCGAGAGAAAGCATAGCCACAGACACAGACGGGCGACGATGGAACAGCGCCCGCTTTGCGCCCTCAGCACTGGACACGACAGTCGAACCCCCACGAGCATCAAGATGGTGGGCCTTGGAGAAACCCACAGGCTCGACGTCGCCCTCCGAAGGCAAAGGTCACACGTTCGAATCGTGTCGGGTGCGCCACTCAGAATAAAACTGCGAACTCTTATGTAATTGAAATTGCCTATAAATTCGAATCGATTTGCCGATTACCGCCTGTGCAAGAGCGATGTGCCCGACCTACAGAAGTGCTTAATCCGGTGGATCGCGCTGTCTCGGGGGCCGGCAGAGGACGACGGGATTTCCGATAGCATGCCATCCTGTGCGGCGCTGCTTCTGCTTGCTCCATACTGCACTCGGCTCTGGGCGGGCCGATCATTCCGCCGCCAAGGTAGGCTTTTTGAGTGGAATGCGGAGCTTGTACCAGACATCGACTAACGCTTCAGCCAGCGCGTCAGTCAGCCCGTCGTCGTGATAGGGGCTCGGCGTGATGCGCAGCCGCTCCGCGCCCCTCGGCACCGTCGGATAATTGATTGGCTGAATGTAGATGCCGTGATCCGACAGGAGCAGGTCGCTCGCCTGCTTGCAGCGTTCGGGATCGCCAACGAAAACTGGAACGATATGGGTTGGGCTGGTCATCACTGGCAGCGCCGCTGCGGCAAGCACGGCTTTGGTGCGGGCGGCGCGATCCTGGTGGCGGTCGCGTTCCCATTGCGACGTTTTCAGATGCCGGATCGCCGCAGTCGCGGCCGCGCAGATGGGTGGCGGCAGCGCCGTAGTGAAGATAAAACCCGGCGCATAGGAGCGCACCGCATCGATCACCTCGTTTGTTCCAGCGATGTAGCCGCCGAGACTACCGAACGCCTTGGCGAGCGTGCCCTCGATCACGTCGATGCGGTGTGCGGCACCGTCGCGCTCGCTTATGCCGCCGCCGCGCGGGCCGTACATGCCGACCGCATGCACCTCATCAATATAGGTCACGGCGCCATAGCGCTCGGCGAGATCGCAGATGACGTTCACCGGGGCGACGTCGCCGTCCATGGAATAAAGGCTTTCGAACACGATCAGCTTCGGCCGCGCCGGATCGGCCGCCGCTAACAACTGCTCGAGATGTGCCACGTCGTTGTGACGGAAGATCTGTTTCTCGCAATGCGACTGGCGCACGCCTTCGATCATCGAATTGTGGTTGAGGGCGTCCGACAGGATCAGGCAATTCGGTATCAGTTTGGCGAGCGTCGCGATCCCAGTTTCATTCGAGACGTAGCCGGACGTGAAAACTAGCGCCGCTTCCTTGCAGTGCAGATCGGCAAGCTCGCGCTCAAGCTCGACCAGCGGATGATTGGTACCGGCGATGTTGCGGGTGCCGCCGGCGCCGGTCCCCATGCGGGTTGCAGTTTCCACCATGGCGCCGATGACTTTGGGGTGTTGGCCCATGCCGAGATAGTCGTTCGAGCACCAGATCACGACGTTCTTCGGCCCTTCCGGCGAATGCCAGATCGCATGGGGAAAGCGGCCAGCGATCCGCTCGAGGTCGGCGAACACCCGATAGCGCCGTTCGCTCCGCAGCCGGCCAAGCGCATCGATAAAAAACTCGCTATATTTCACGGTCCCTCCGTGAGTGCCCTGGAACCACCGATAATCGCAGCGTAAACCGTTCCGTAACTGCTGGACTGGCATGGAAAGCTTTGAGCATCATCCTGCCGCTCCGTCACGCAGCCCTGGTTTTAACAGTCCCCGCAGCACATCGGCTATGTTGTCGCCTGACGTGTCACCGTGGAAGGCGCGAACAAACTTGCCCTCGGGGTCCATGACGTAAAGGTAAGTACTGTGGTCCACGACATAATCGTTGACGTTGGGCCCGGTGCTGTGACGAACGTAGTACGCTCCATATTCCTGGGCGGCAGCCGCGGTCTGTTGTTGTGTACCGATTAGCCCGAGTATCCGCGGGTCGAATGACCCTGTGTATTGTTGCATCACCTGCGGCGTGTCGCGCTGTGGATCAATTGTAATGAACAGCGCTTGCACTCTCGCCGCGTCAGGCCCAAGCTCCTTAAGTGCGGTAGCGATATCGAGCAACATCGTCGGGCAACTATTTGGACAGAACGTGTACCCGAAATAAACGAGGAGCCATTTGCCGCGATAAGTCTGATCGGTCACTGTTGCGCCGTCCGGCGTGGAGAGCGTGAACGGGCCGCCGATCGTTACTGCCGACGCGCCGTGCGTGGATGACCTACCGATGACGAGCGCCGAGCCAAACAATACGCTTAGCAAGATCACCCGCCGAACAAAGCATTGCTGAGCCGATCGACGCAGGAGATTCATGTCATTTCTCCGCAGATTATCCCTCACCCTGCTTACAGCCCGCGCTCGTGGCAAAATGCCTTTGTTCGCGACACTGAGGGATTAGACGCACTATCCAAATCGAGCCACCTCCGATGGCGATGCGACTTGCAGTCGCCGAATTGCACTAATCTTCGCCATTCCATGTGCGAATTAATATGCGAATGACTTCGAGCCTTCAATTCAGTCTTGCTGATGATCGCCGGCATATTCGCTTATTCCGTTGAATAGCCGGTTCCATTCGCAAGCAGTGCGTAACCATGCGCGTTCTGCTTCGTCTAGTTCGTCGCGTCGCGGCAATGATCCCCGCTAATGTCGGAGACCATAGCCGATCCGTATTAGCTGTTCGCGGCGTGCGCAAGATTCGCAGCCGTCCAGAGTGCTGTCTTGTGGGACTGTTCGCACTTTAGTGCTCCCAGCAGAATCTGGCCGAGCTCCAGGAAATCGGCTTTGCGGGGCGAGGTTGGGCGCCAGGCGAGTCCTATCTGACGTTGTGGCTGCGGTTCAGCGAAGCGCAACAGTTTCACCCGCTCGTCGCGCACTTCGACGTCCACCGCGACTTCGGGCAGCAGCGTCACGCCATAGCCGCTTGCCACCATCTGCAAAACGGTGGCCAAACTTGTTGCCCCCAGCTTGGTATGGGTGGTATCGCGCTTCCCGCAATAGACCAGCGCCTGTTCACGGAGACAATGGCCCTCTTCGAGTAACACCAGATCGCGGTCATCTAAATCGCGCGGGACTACTCTCGCACGCTCTGGCAAGGGATCGTCCGCCGGCACGGCGAACAGAAAACGATCAGTGAACAACACAATAGTTTCAAACTCCGGCTTTTCGAGCGGAAGCGCCAGCAGAAGCACATCCAGCGTTCCTTGTGAAAGCTCATTCACCAGAATCTTGGTTTGGGTTTCGAGCAGATCAAGGCGCAGGTCTGGGTGAATGCGGTGAAGTATCGGCAATAGCGAGGGCAGCACATAGGGTGCCAATGTCGGGATGACTCCAAGCCGCAATGTTCCACCGAGCGGCCCCCCCCGGTGACGCACGCAATCTGCGAGGTCGCGCGTTGCGCTGAGAATCGAGCTGGCGCGACGGGCAACTTCGGCACCGGCCTCGGTGAGCGCGGTGGCGCCATGGCCCCGTGCCACGAGCTCAGCGCCAAGCTCCTGCTCGAGCTCGCGGATTTGCATGGAAAGCGCCGGTTGACTGATTGCGCATTCTTCCGCCGCCCGAACGAAGTTCCCATGGCGGGCCAATGCATCGAGGTACCGAAGCTGCCGAAGGGTAAGCATACCGCACCTGCCCGTAAAGGTTTTAATCTAATCTAATCCCAACTTTCTTGGATATCAAAATATCTTATAGCCGACTAGAGAGTCGACTTGGCTATCCGGCATTTCGGGCCGACAACTTCGTCTGGTTTCCAACCAGTACGGTTCTTTCCTCCGGGGCCGGTCTTAGCACTCGACCCATTAGACTCACGAATTCGTTCATAAGAATTCCTGACTTCTCACCACTACGGATTTGTCCGAACTTCTCTTTCAAAACGGCGCTTCTCGAAAATTGGGAGGATCCATTGAGCAGACGCGAAGGCTCCATCGCGGCTTCAGCGGCGTTCGCCCTCACCATTGCGACGCTCGCGCTGCCCGCTTTAGCCTACGAGGCGGGGCCCGTCACGGGCGGGGGAAGCATAGAGGGCAAGGTCGTTTACAACGGCCCGGTACAGACGCGGAAGATCATTCCAAACAAAGACGTTGAAGTCTGTGGCGGCATGCGCGAAGAGGCGCTGATCGAAGTCAGCTCCGATAAGGGCGTGCATAACGCGGCCGTCTATCTGGTGGGTGTGGCCAAGGGAAAAGCCTGGCCACCGGCGGTCAAACCGCCCGAGCTCGATAACATCAAATGCGAATTCGTCCCCCATGTTCAGGTGATGCCGGCAGGTACGCTGGAGGTCGTCAACAAAGACCCAGTGCTGCACAACACTCACGGATATTATGGCAACCGCACCGCGTTCAATATGGCACAGCCAAATCAGGGCCAGTCAATTCCCGCAGAACTGACGCGCACCGGCACCGTGCGGGTAGATTGCGACGCGCATGGCTGGATGGAGGCTTGGGTCTACGTAGTTGACAACCCGTACTTCGCGCTGACCGACGCCGATGGCAAATTCAGCATCACAGATGTGCCGCCGGGGACTTACAAGTTGATAGCCATACAGTCCTTCACGGCACCCGTCGAACAATCCGTCACTGTCGCCAGCGGCAAGCCGACGACCTTGTCGATCGAATTGAAGAAATAGCGGCTGCGAATGTGTGAGGGTCGAAAGCCTAGATTCGCGGTTTTGAGACGGAGTCAGAACAGCAGCTGAAATCGAAATACATCCTGGCATTCATCGAGGGAGGTAGCCGATGTCCGAGCTTGAGCGTGAACGACGTGAGATAGCTGCGGTACTTCAGGGCCCGGGTGAGGGTCCCGATCCCAAGATGCGGATCACGCGGCGCACATTCGTGCACCGCTCTTGTGTCGCCGGCGCGGCGACCGTCGCGCAAACCTTCGGCTGGTGGCCACTGATCAACACCATTGACATCGCCTACGCAGCCGAGCCGCCATTCAAGTTCGCGTGGATTTCCGACACCCACCTCTATCCGGAATCGGTGAATACCCGGTTCGTCGAGAAGACGAAGCGGGCCGCGCAGGAGGTACAAGCCATGAACCCGCCAGCGGATTTTCTGATCTTCGGCGGCGACTTGGCACAGCTCGGTCGAGCCAACGAACTTGCGCTCGGGGTTCAGCTCCTGTCAGAGATTAAGACTCGCAAGGTGTTTATCCCGGGCGAGCACGACTGGTATTACGACATGGGCAAGGAGTGGATGCGGCTCTTCGACAAGCCCAACTGGACCTTCGATCACAAGGGCGTACGATTCATTGGGCTCGATACGGTGACGCGTGCGCCGGATTATTGGACTGCAAGAAAGATGAGCCCTGAGGAGCGCATGGACCACATGGCAACCCTCGACGGCAGTGTCGCCGGACCTTGGGCTGGTGTCGGCCGCGACCAGCTCGACTGGATGTCGAAGACGCTCGCCAACTGGGACAAGTCGAGACCGGTTGTCATCTTCAGCCACAATCCGCTCTACGAGTACTATCCGCCCTGGAACTTCTGGGTGCGTGATTGGCGCGACGCGTACGAGGTGCTCAAGCCCTACAGTAACGTCACTAATATCCATGGCCACGTCCATCAGGTGCTCTACAACGAGATCGGCAAAATGCGTTCGATCGGCATGCTGGCGACGTCCTGGCCATGGCCCTATGCCCCGGAGGGCGTACCTAAGCTCACTGTGCCGATGATCCGGGCCGATCCCGGCGAAATCTACGACGGCGTCGGCTGGAGCAATCTCACCATGAATAATGAGAAGGTCGAAAACGAGTACGTCATGTGGGGCCGCAAGCAGGCGCTTGCCACAGACATATCGGGACCCGACTCTTCATTGAGCCAGCCCGAAGTGCTGCGGCCGCGGATCGCAGATAAGATATATCCATACTGAGGGAGGATGAGCATGACTGCTAAAAAGATACTCCTCTTTGCGGGTATAGGAGCCTCATTGCTGTTGGCGCTCACGGCAGTTGCAATTGTTGGTCCTGCGAAGGCGAACAAGACCCCGGTCACGCCGGAGCAGTTGAACGCTTACAATGAAGTGTTCATGGAAGAGGTCAGAAAGGGCGACCTGTTGTTCCATGGGGACGAAGCGACTGCGAAGCAGATGGGGGTCAAACTTACGACCTCGGCAATGGCCTGCGCCATGTGCCATCCGTTTGCTTCGGATACCCACCCGCAGGCCTTCCCGAAATTCCAGGTCAGCATGAACAAGTTCGCGACACTGCGCGACATGATCAACTGGTGCATCGAAAAACCAAATCAGGGCGAGAAAATCGATTCTGATTCGGAAGCGATGAAGGCGCTGGAAGCTTACATCTACTGGTCGAATACCGGCTCTGTGCTGGTGCCTGGAAAGTACTAGTTCGCGACGTCCGCACAAGTGGCGGACAGCCGCCACTCAACCGATGAGTTTTTCGGACCCGACGTGGGGCAATAGTCGTTGCATCGGGTCAGCTCGGCAGCTGCCTGCTTCCCACGAACGCTGCCAGCGATGGAGGGCGAGGGGATATGACCGAGACGTTACAGCTGCGTGGACGGTTCGCCGGTGTCAATCTCGACGAATTGGTCGATGCGCGCGTGGTGAGGACTTGGCTCTATTGGGGAATGTTCTGGCTCATGGTCACACCGTCGGTTGGCGTGACAATCTCGGGCCTTTTCAACTTTCCCGACTATCTTGGCACTTCGCAGTTGGGACTGACGTTTGGGCGGCTACGGCCCATCCACGTCAACGGCGTGATCATGGGAGCCTTCTCGTCGTTGTTCATCGGCGAATGTTATTATCTGGTGCCGCGGCTCTGCGGGGTTCGTGTGCCGTGGCCACAACTCGGCGTGCCGCTGGCCTGGTTGTGGAATCTAGGCCTGATGGCCGGCCTTGTCGGGCTGGGGTTTGGCTTAAATCACGGGCTTGAGGCAGGCGAGCTGCCGCTCTATTCCGAAATTCCTATTTTCATCGTCACCGCGGCGGCGACGGCACAGTTCCTGATAACCATCGCGCAGCGCCTCGAGGCGCCGCTGTACGTCGCACTCTGGTATCTCATCGGCGCTTTCGTATGGACGACGATGAATCTTGTGCTCGGCAGCTTCATCCTTCCCTATACGATTTCAGGCATCAACAGCGCCGGATTCCACGGCCTCTATATCCATTATATCGTCGGGCTGTGGCTCACGCCGGCCGGCTACGTGCTCATATACTATTATCTGCCCGTTGCCGTGCGTAACCCGCTCTACGCGCACAAGCTGTCACTTGTCGGCTTCTGGTCGCTCGCACTGTTCTATCCGTTCGTCGGCATCCACCATTACCTTTACAGTCCGATTGCCGATTGGGCGGAGACGATCGCGATTGTCACGTCCATGCTGCTCATTATTCCGGTGTGGACCGTGCTGGTGAATTTCTTCGGCACGGTCAAGGGCAGGTGGGATGGCTTCGGCAGAAATATCCCGGCGAAATTTCTGATTATGGGCGCGCTTATGTATCTCGCCGGCTGCTTCCAAGGCTCGCTCGAGGCGCTGCGCCTGATCCAGCAACCGACTCATTTCTCGGACTTCGTCATCTCGCACTCGCATCTTACCGTGTTTGGAACGTTCGTCGTCTGGGCAATCGGCGGTCTGGTCTATACCTGGCCGCGGCTATTTGGGCGGGAGCTGTGGTCGTGGACGATGGCGAACTGGTCGTTCTGGCTGATTACCGTTGGCATCTCAACCATGGGCTTGGTGTTGACCGCCGCGGGTCTGCAGCAGGGTTTCCAATGGATGAACGGCACCGAATGGGTCGATAGCGTGGTGCATATGAGGCCCTATTGGTGGGTGCGGACTCTGTCGGGAATAAGCATGGATATCGGAATGTCATTGCTTGTCGTCAATCTGATGCTGACCACGCTTACTCGTCCCGGCGAGGCGAGACAAGCGACGCCGAGACGTGTAGGCCCGATTCCTGTTGGAGGGCCGGCCGAATGACCGCGCGCTTTGTGGCTCTTGTCGCCGGCGTCCTCTTTTTCTTTCTCGCCGTTTTCACACAGGGCATCCTGACGTTGCTCGAGCCCTCGGCGCGGACTACCAACGTCACCGCCGTGGTGCGCACGAGTTTAGGCCAGCTCAAGTGGATGCTGAGCGGGGCCACCGACTACACGCCACTGCAACAGCGCGGGCGCGCGGTGTATCTGCGGGAGGGTTGCTGGTACTGCCATTCCCAGTATGTCCGTCCGGTGACCGGTGAAACGCGGCGCTGGGGTCCGGTGAGCGAAGCCGGTGAATACGCCTTCGACGTGCCGCACCTTTTCGGCACTCGGCGCATCGGGCCGGATCTGACGCGCGTTGGGCTTAAATACGGCGACGAGTGGCACTATGCCCATTTCTGGAATCCGCGCATGCTGTCTGAAGACTCGATCATGGCGCCGTTCAAGGGCTTGTTCGATGCTCCGGAAGTTCGGATCAAGATCATCGACGACGGGGCCGGCAACAAGACTCTTGAGAAGACGTCGTTCACCCAAGCGCTTTTTGACTTTGCAAGCAAAGAGCAAATGAAGTTGACGCCGAACTCAGACGGGCTGCTGTTCGTTCCGCAGCAGGCGCATGACAAGTTCCCGTTGATCTGGACACCTAACAAAGAATATGCCGGCGATACGGTCAGGATCGCTGCCGAAACCGACGATCTCAAGGGCTTGATTGCTTATCTCCAGAAGCTCGGGATGAACCGCGGCAAGTGGCGCGACCTATTCGAGCCGCAGGGTATCGAGGTCACCGACCTAGCTCTGCCGCGTTCGGCCGAATGGATAACTTACGGGAAGGAGGTATACGAGCGGCGGTGCATCGGCTGTCACGGAGAAAAAGGGGATGGCAACGGGCCGGCTGCGACCTTCCTTTTCAACCAGCGCCCGCGTAACTTTAACGCTGGAGTATTCAAGTTCAGACTGACACAGAAGCCGGTGCCCACGGACGGCGATCTGCTGCGGACGATCACGCGTGGCGTGCGCGGCACTGCGATGCCGGCCTGGTATGAGTTGCCTTTGAATGATCGACTGGCCGTCATTCAATACATCAAGTACGACCTGGCAGTGGACCGCAGCGATCCTTCCAAGCCATATGCTTATTTCATCGAGGAGCCGCCCGGCCAGCCGCTCTACATGGGATCACCGCCCGCGCCATCGGCAGACATCGTCGCGCATGGCAAGGATGTATGGCAGAGCGCCAAATGTTGGGAGTGCCACGGCCAGACAGGCAAGGGCGATGGCGAAAAGGCGCCTGGACTGAAGGACGATTTCGGCTTTCCAGTTCGCCCGGCAGATCTGACTGGCGGTCAGTTCAAGTCGGGCCCGTCAGTCCAGGATATCTTCCGGACCATGAGCACTGGGTTGAGCAGCACGCCGATGCCATCCTACCGGGACTCGCTTTCGCAGCAGGACCGCTGGGCTCTTGCTTACTACGTCCTCTCCCTCTCCGCCTTCAAGGATCCGCTGACCGGAGAACCGCTGAAGATTCCAGACACCGACCGAAAGGCGCTCGACGATCCCAAGCTTGGGATGGGATCACCAGATGATCCCTACGTTCCAGGTCGTGTATCCAGGCGCACTGCTGCGGCCTCCGACATCGCATTGCCTAAGCCGACAAGGGCCATGGCTCAGAGTGAGGGTCCGGTCCCCCACAAAAGCGAGTAAGTCATGAGCAGCTATGATTTTGAGGTCATCGGACCCTACGCGGTTGCCCTGCTGATGAGTATCGGTGCGGTATGCATCTTCATCTGGGCCGTGCTCTCCGGGGCTTTCAATGGTGCCGATGAGGAGGCGCTGCGCTTTTATCATAGAGAGGTCGACGATGACGGAGCCACTCAATAGCCCGAACACCCGACCGCCCGCCGAGGGGCATGAGGGTGCACACGAAATGGAGGAATATGCCGGCGGCTATATCCAGGCCCGGATCGGACACATCCCGGCTTGGCTACTCGTCGTTTACATCGTGCTCTTTCTCTGGGCGCTCTATTACGGCTGGCAGTATTGGGGCGGTCTTGGGCCCGGACGACCAGCTTAGGATGACCGCCAAAGACTTCACCGATCCCGAACCGGCCTAGACGAGGATGTGCAAAATGATTGCAGCGAGGATTATACTTGCGGTAGCGGCTTTGAATCTCCTCTTCCTCTTGTCCGAACTGGGCCTGAACGTGTTCAAAGCATCCTTCGGGTGAAGAGGAGGAATCATGCTAGCGCAAACGGCATTCTCGCTCGACCAGGCGAGCGCAAGCCAGATCATCGCCTTTTTTGGGGGCGCGCTGCTTACCATCGCGTTCTTTGTCTGGGTCGCTTACCTCGTGAGACATTAGAATAGCATGTTGTCCTGAACGTCACAGGCCAGGCAGGTCGCTCCGCAATGACCTACTACTTCGTTGTGTTCGCCGCGGGTTTTGCCGGCAGCTTTCACTGCATCGGCATGTGCGGCGGGTTCGCCTGTGCGCTCGGACACGATCAGCGCGGCACCAGCGCAACCGTGCTGCGCCACCTGCTGTATAACTCCGGGCGATTGACGACCTACTGCTTTCTGGGCGTGCTCGCGGGCGCATTGGGACAGGCAATATGTACCCGAGAGGGAGCCACGTTCACGCCGCTGAACGGCTCGCTGGACGCCGCCGAACGCTTTCTCGCGATTGTTGCCGGACTGCTCATGATCGGCATGGCATTGCAGTTCTTCGGCTTGCTGCGGACCTTTCAACGGCTGACGGTCGGCTTCGGCAGTAGCACCTTTGCGGTGGCATTACGCAGCCTACTGACCACTGGTCACCCCGCCGCACCGCTCGCGTTAGGGGTGTTCAACGGCTTCCTGCCCTGTCCGCTCGTTTATGCCTTCGCCGCCGAAGCAGCCAGCACTTTTCAGGCCTTGCCGGGTTTACTCACAATGGCATCCTTTGGGCTCGGAACATTTCCAGCCATGCTCATGATGGGCGGTGTCGGACGGGCCTTGGCGCCAGTATGGCGGCAGCGTGGCGTGTGGCTCGCCGGCAGTTGTATCCTGGTTCTTGGCATCGTCACGCTTGGCCGCGGATTGCTGCCACTAGGCGCGCACGTGTCGCATGGTTTATTGGCGGGGTACCCAGCATGACCGCCGCATCGGGCGAGAGCTTATGCAGCCATTGTTTGCTCCCGATAGGCCGGCGCGCGCTGGAGCAAACGGTCAATGGCGAAAGGTGCACGTTCTGTTGCTACGGCTGCTCAATTGCCTTTCAGGTGAGGCATGGCAAAACTGAAGAATGGGAAGCAGCATGGCTGTTGATTCGTCTCGGCGTCGGCGGCTTTCTGTCTATGAACATCATGTTGTTCAGCCTGCTCATTTATGGTGGTGTCTTTACCGGTGCCGATGCCAGGCTGCTCCCCTATATCGACATTCTCCTCCTGGCTCTGGCGACCCCGGCGGTGGTCGTCCTCGGCGGGCCTTTTTTGCGCGAGACTCTGGCTGAAGGCGCAAATGGCCGTCTGGCTCCTTCAGCGCTGATCGTGCTGGGCGTCGGCGCCGCATACGCGTATTCGACGATAGCCGTCATCGAAAAGGATGCGCAGGTCTATTTCGACACTGCCACCATGGTACTGATGCTGTTCACGGTGGGCCGCTACCTGGAAGCGGCCGGGCGAGCTCGGGCGGCGCGCGATCTCGAGCCGCTGTTGGCCGCCGATCGGGAACACGTCGTTGTGGTCGAAGATGGATTCGAAACGAGCCGCCCCATGCGTGAAATAGAAGCCGGCATGACGGTGCGGGTGCGGCCGGGAGAACGCATTGCCGTGGATGGCGTCATCATTGAGGGCGTGTCCCATGCCGATGAAGCAGTAATCACCGGCGAGAGCCAACCGGTCGAAAAGGGTCCCGGCTCGGCAGTGATTGCCGGTAGCATCAACCTGGAAGGGCTCTTGTTGATCCGCAGCAGCGGCAGCGGAACCGATACGCGCTGGGCACAAATTTGCCGCTCGGTGCGCGAAGCGCTCATGCACCGCAGCCCGATCCTGCGCTTGGCTGACCGCGCCGTCGCCGCCGCCGTGCCGGGCGTGTCGATACTCGCCGCTCTAACCGTGGCCTACTGGGCACAATGGCTGCCGCTCGACCGCGCGATGCTGATGGGGGTTGCCGTTCTGGTGGTCGCCTGCCCGTGCGCCGTCGGTCTTGCGGCCCCGCTGGCAACGTCCCTCGGGATCGGGCGCTTGGCGCGCCACGGCTGCCTCGTTCGCGACGCTGGCACGCTTGAGGAATTGGCGCGCGTCCGGCTGCTGGCCTTCGACAAGACCGGCACGCTGACGTTAGGAAAGGCACGGATCGTTGCAATCGAGAGTGATGGTATCGCGACCACCGAAGTGTTAGCAATCGCTGCCGGGCTGGAACGCCATTCGGAACATGGCTTAGGTCGCGCCGTGGTCAGGGCGGCGGCCGACCTAGGCATCGAAACGATCGCCGCGCGTGAGGTTCGCGTTGTGCCGGGACGCGGTATCGTCGGACAGTTCGATCGCGGATTAGTGGCTGCGGGCAACGTCGCCTTAATGCGCGACTTGAGCTTCGAGGTTGCGCCGGCCCTGGCGGAGTGCGGACACCGCGCCGGGGCGATTGGCTATTCAGTGATCTATGTCGGCTGGACCGGGCAGGCTCGCGCGGTAATCTCGCTCGACGACGTGCCGATTCCGGAGGCGCGCGCAACCATCGAATCCCTTCGCGCGCGGGGCCTGCGCATGGCAGTGCTGTCCGGCGACCTTGGGCCGGCTGCACAGCGGGTCGGGGCAGCGCTGAGAATCGATGATGTGCGCGCAGGACTGACGCCAGAAGACAAACGAGCTGCGCTTGAAAGGCATCGCCGGTCTCGCGACGTCGTCGCAATGGTCGGGGACGGTCTTAATGACGGGCCAGTCCTTGCCGAAGCAGATGTAGGCATCGCGGTCGGTACCGCGACCGATCTCGCCCGCGAGACCGCCTCGGTGGTGCTGCCTGTCGGCGGCCTGTGGTTACTGCCGTGGATCATCGACGTCGCGCGCGCCGTCCATAGCACCGTGCGCACCAATCTACTTTGGGCCTTCGGCTACAATCTCGTGGCTTTGACGCTGGCCGCTCTCGGTATGTTGCAGCCGATCATTGCCGCGGCGGTCATGGCCGGATCAAGCATTCTCGTGATCCTAAATTCGCTGCGACTGGAACGATTGCCGGATTTCGTTGCATCACAGCTTCCGGAGCGATCATTGGAGACAGAAACCGCACGCAGCACCTTAGCGCCTGATCCGAAAGAGTGGGTACCGGATTTCCAAAAAGATCATGCGCAAACAATAAGCTGAAGCGCGATCGCGATTCGACCTAAAGCCATCGCGCTTGGGTGCTTCGGTTGCGCTCTGCGCGGCGCCTGAGCAGGGTTGAACGATCCTTCGTCACCTTCATTACCCAAAGACATCATGAATAAATGAGGAGTACCAGCCTTCCGCCGTGCGCGCCACTTCGCGCCGTAGCTCGTCCCTTTCGCCCACCTGGCTGATGAAGATATCTTTGATCTTGATCGATCCGGCGGCGGGTCTGAAGCTGACAGCGTTGCTCACCGCATCGTTGGGCGCAAGAATAGTAAAGCACGTATTGAACAAATGAGGCGTAGTCGGTTCGACTCCAGTCAAGGCTCCGGCGATCGCGAAGGCGCAGACCTTGGCTTGACTGTTGGCGGCGAACGCCGATTTCGGCATCTGGCCGCCACTGATCGCATCGCCGACCACATGGATGCCCGGCTGCAGCGCCGACTCAAACGTCATCGGATCGACCGGGCACCAGCCCGATTGATCCGCCAAGCCCGTCCGCTGTGCTAGGTCGCTGGCCATTTGCGGTGGGATGATATTTGCGACGCTCGCGTTGAAGGTCTCATCTGCCGTTTTGATCGCTCGTGTCTTCACGTCGACCGATTTGACTCCGCCGGTGAACTGCCTAGGCAGCCATTCGATCATTCCCGCATAATGTCGATTCCAAGCGTCCTGAAATAGATCCTGTTCGAAGAACGTGTCCTTTGCATCGAGGATAAGGATCTTCGCCCGTGGCTTGAAACGCTTGAAGTAGTACGCCACGAGGCAAGCGCGCTCGTAAGGCCCGGGCGGGCAGCGGAATGGGTTAGGCGGAGCAGCGATCACGAAAACGCCGCCGTCCTCCATGCTCTCGAGTTGTTGTCGCAGCAGTTTGGTCTGCGGCCCGGCATTCCAAGCATGCGGCATGATTTCCATCGCGGCTTCGTCGTAACCTTCGATGGCGCCGTATCTGAAGGCAATGCCGGGGGCCACCACAGCACGGTCATACCTAAGTTTGACGCCCCCTTCGATCGCCACCACCTTGGCCACTGGATCAATCATTGTCGCCGCATCGTGGAGCACTTTGACGCCGTATTGTTGCGTCAGCGCCTCGTAGCCATGAGTGAGCGATTCGAGCGAGCGAAGGCCGGCGAGATAAAAGTTGCTGAAGAAGCATGTCGTATATCGCTGGTTCGGCTCTACCAACGTAATGTCAAGGCCTGCGGCGCTGGCGGCCAAATATCTTGCGACTGTCGCGCCGCCGACACCGCCCCCGATAACAACGACGCGCGCCTTAGCTTGACCTCGTGCAACGGTTGCGCCGAACGCCGCGATAAGGCTTGCGCCGGCAAAATTACCGAACTTGCGACGGGTCCAAGTCATCGCAGCTTGCTTTCCATTGGTCGCGCGGCAAGATATTCTGCAAGTATCTCGATCTCGGCATCGCTGAGCTGTAGGGCGATCGCGTGCATGATCTGGCTCGAACGCGCGCCAGACTTGAAAGCTGTCATCGCGTCCGCAAATTTCGGCACATCCATTCCCACGATTGATGGGATAGCTGTGTCTTGCCCGTCCAGGCGATGGCAGGCCGCGCACACTGCAACGAGCTGGGCGCCCAGTTCATTGTCTGCCGCCATGCCCTGATCCGCGCTGAGGACCAGAAGGCCCATCGCGATCGATGGCACACTGAACCGCAAGGCCGTCGTCATCAGGACACAACGAGTTCATGCGCTAGCGAGTAAACCGTGCCGCCGTCCTCTTGCCAGATGAACTCGAGCCGACCGGTCTCGATCGCACGCAGGTAGAATTCAAAATAAGGATTCGTGGCAACGGCCTCATGCAGATCCACGATAAATGCGTCGACGCCACTGTAGCGGCAGACAAACCTGTTGATGATCAGACGCGGGATAACGTTGCCTTCGGCGTCGTGGCGTAGCCCAGTTTCCATCTGATGGGCGATTAGTGCTTTGACCTGAAAGATTTCGCCCTTCGGCACAGAACTCGGCACCTGTACGCGGGGTATCGGGGTGACCATTTCTGCCTCACTCTATTGCCTGTCAGGTGCAGCCGTTGGTGGCAACCTCGACCCAGGTCTTGGTCATCAACAGCGTGCCGTCGTTTAGTTCGGCAAAGACTAGGACATGTTGCGGCATCGCCAGGCGGATCCGCGTCGAAACCCGGGGTTGGCTGCGCTGGGGAGCGAAGTGGAAGGTGGCGACTTCAATGAGCGGATTACGTGGTGCGACCACACAGATGTATCGCACATGGTCGTCCTCAGTCATCGGGCTGTCGATGGCGAGGCTAAGCGGTACGGTGTAGCCGCTTGGAAAGGTTCGCGGCATCTCGAGATTCAGGCGATCCGACTCGGTTGGTGTCTTTCCGGTCAGGCGCTTTATCAGTGCTGGTATATCGTCGGCATCCTCATTCGCGCTCGCCGACGAGACCATGGCCGCCGTCGCACATCCAGCGATGCTGGTCAAAAACAACTCACGCCGCGTCAGGCCTGTAGCTGAACTCTCATCAAGCATGCTGCCTCCTTTCGGGTCAGACATTGCAAGATCAATAGCTTAAGTGTTCGTTCCACCTGTAGCCTCGCGGCAGGAATTAGCCACAGGCGAAGGCGGCTTAGAAGTCGATGTGGCCTCCATGCGGCGGGTGCGGATGCCCTTCCGGGTGCATGCTCTCGCGCGGTTCCTCCGCAACCATCGCTTCGGTAGTGATTAGCAGTCCCGCAATCGACGCCGCGCCCTGCAGAGCGGTGCGCACCACCTTAGTTGGATCAATTACACCCTTGCTCATCAAGTTGCCGAATTCCCTGGTCTGGGCATCGAAGCCGTATGCATAGTTATCCCCGTCCAGGATCTTGTCGACCACGATGGAACTGTCCTCGCCCGCGTTGATTATGATTTGCCGAGCCGGCCAAGCTAGCGTTCTCCTAATGATCTCGATGCCGTGTCGCTGGTCCTCATTTTCGCCTTTGAGTCTCTTGATCGCCCTGGTCGCACGCAGAAGTGCTACACCCCCGCCGGGCAAAATGCCTTCCTCAACCGCGGCGCGAGTTGCATGCACGGCATCGTCGACGCGATCTTTGCGCTCCCTGGCCTCGACCTCGGTCGCGCCGCCCACGCGGATAATTGCGACGCCGCCGGTAAGCTTGGCGAGCCGCTCTCGCAATCTCTCGAGATCGTAATCGGAAGCAGTCTCCGCAATCTGTACTTTGAGTTCGTCTATGCGCGCTTTGACGTCGACCTTCGCGCCGGCGCCGTTGATGATTATGGTGTTCTCCCTTTCGATGATCACCTTCTTGGCGCGGCCGAGCAAATTAGGGGTGATTTGATCAAGCTTGATACCGAGATCATCGGAAATCGCGGTACCACCGGTAAGAATTGCAATGTCCTGGAGCAGCGCTTTGCGCTGATCACCAAACCCAGGCGCCTTGACTGCCGCAATCCTCATTCCGCCACGCATCCGGTTGACGACTAGCGTGGCGAGTGCCTCGCCCTCGACGGCCTCGGCGACGACGAGCAATGGCTTACCGGAGCGTAATACCGCTTCGAGTACCGGTTGCAATTCCTGAAATGCCGTCAGCTTATTTTCACAAAGAAGAAGATGCGGGTCTTCGAGCTCCACCAGCATCTTAGTGGTGTTGGTCACAAAATGCGGCGACACGTAACCACGGTCGAACTGCATACCCTCGACTACTTCGAGCTCTGTGGCTAGCGACCCTACCTGTTCGACGGTGATAACGCCGTCGTTGCCGACCTTTTCCATGGCGCTCGCGATGAGACGCCCAATTTCAGCATCGCCATTGGCCGAGATGGCGCCCACCTGGGCAATTTCCTCGCTGGAGGCAACCTTCTTAGAGTTTCTCCGGAGATCCTCGATGACCGCATCGACCGCAAGATCGATGCCCCGCCTAAGATCCATCGGGTTCATGCCAGCGGCAACGGCCTTAGTGCCTTCCTTGGCGATTTCGTGGGCGAGCACGGTGGCCGTTGTAGTGCCATCGCCGGCCAGCCGAGAGGTCTTGGACGCGACTTCCTTGACCAGCTGCACGCCCATGTTCTCGAACTTGTCCTCGAGCTGGATCTCACCGGCAACCGTTACGCCATCCTTGGTAATGCGCGGCCCGAAGGATTTGTCGAGCGCGACATTGCGTCCCTTAGGACCAAGCGTCACCTTGACCGCGGCGGCAAGAGTATCAATGCCGCGAAGCATTTTTTCACGCGCTTCGTGCGAGAATTTGAACTCCTTTGCACCCACAATGCCCCTCCCTCAGATCACTCATTGCAACCACCCATATCGCAGTGGGCCTGTTACGCCAATCTTTGGATCGCGGTAGCTCCATCGCAATAAATTATCTCGGCTCGAATGAATCTTATGGGCTCCTACGGCGACCTTTGTCACGAGGCTCCAACCCAGCCAGTTACCCGACCAAGCCGCTCGCTAGCTACCGGACCAATCGACAACTTTCCGGGTAGAATGCTCCTCTACTGATGGTTCGCGCCTTCGGGGCGCACGGCCAACAAAAGACATTGCCGGGCAGCCCGATTGCCCCTCGGGGCGGACAGTCTCCCTGATGGCCACGTTCGGTTGGCGGGATGAAGGGGCCCAGGGGCAGACAAGGTCCGAGGGGTACCGTTGAAACGGCCGGTCAGGACCTATCAATTCCCGACGTCCAATGATCACTGGCATGCGTCCCTCCGTGCGAGGGCTGCCTAGCGAAATGAACGATACCATACCGCGAGCATGGGGTCTTCACGTTCGGCGAGAGCGCTATGCATCCGACCTCGGCCGCAATGTCTCTTATGGGTCAATCGCTACCGGGTCGAGCTTGCATCAGTTCCGGCCGTGTCCGCTACGCCACGCACTTGACGTGAAGTCCTAGCAGCGGCCTATTGAAAGGTGGCACGGTGCCATTTCAGAAAACTTAGCGCGGACATTGTCTCATCGTTGCGCGGGGTGGAGCGGTTGCACACTTGCAGCTTGCTGAGGCGTGCCCGGATCGACCGTCTACCGTCGGCTAGGCCTTCGGCAATAACCGCGAATGTTTGCGAGGTAGGCATAGCGCGTTAGGCCGCGAACTCTTACGGAACTCCAGCCGAGCCCCCGCATGACGCTTGCCAAGTGGCGACACGCTCCTGCTCCTCGATTGGGCTGACGAACTTCGAGATAATCGAATAATGTCTGCGTGGAAATTCTCTCGATGCCATCGTCGCCGATTTTGCCGCGGACACGCTGCGAAGGTGCCAACAGGGGGACTGCCGCACCTGTACGTCCTGAAGAAAATCCTCTGCCGCCACCGCTCAACCCACCATGCCGATTTGCCGTGAGACGGGCTGCCCGAGACGCAGCCATTCCGCCAGTTTCGACCATCGCCGC